>Ga0102830_1000096_pt1 | contig 42799 bp, 37 predicted proteins | sample ColrivemetaGS703_FD_84511 | JGI IMG/M metagenome (GOLD analysis project Ga0102830, IMG submission 84511) | Estuarine microbial communities from the Columbia River estuary - Freshwater metaG S.703 | ecosystem: Environmental > Aquatic > Marine > Intertidal zone > Estuary | place: USA: Columbia...
ATTACCCAAGTGTGGGAAATTACCCAAGTGTGGGAAATAATGAAATGTAAATAAGTTTATTGATTTAATTTAGAAATTCATCTATTAAAACCTGAGGAAAATGTTTTTCTTTCATAATAAAAGTAATCATATCTCTATATTTAATCATAATTTTTGTCATATCGAATTGCCATATAGTTCCACTTAATAAATTTACTATAATGATTTTTTCTACATTGTTTTGAATTTTTGTATTTAATTTTTTTAATAAATAAGTATATAATACAGATTGAAAAATCCATGTTTTTACTTTTCCTGGATCACTTAATGAAATACATTTAATCTCATGTAAAATAGCATCATTACTATCATATTTTTGTTGAACTATATCACTAACACCCATGATACCATATCTATATTCTTTTTTCTTGGAATCTTCATCTTTTAATAACTCTACATTAATAGTGGATAAGACTTCCGGATCAGTAATTCTTTTAATTACATTAATCTCTTTTTGAAATGAGATTTTATAATCTTTTAATTTACTTAAAATATAATTATTACAATAATATCTAACATTTTCATGTAATGTTTTTATATTAGAATTATATGAGTTAACATACATCATGACTGATGAAATTTTATAATGTCCAGACAAAGCAGTGAAAAATAAAGACAAATTCCAATATACAACTGTTGGGATAATTTCATTTTCTATATCAGAAAAATATGTTTTTAATAAATTTTCAATATTCATTTTTTGAAAAACAGTATCTAATATATACACAGGTTGCTTTATCTTTGCCAAATCTTCTCTAAGTGTTTTTATATGTTTGGTTTTACTTTTAATCATTTCAAATTCTTGAAACCAACGTTTTTCATTTGTAATCCAATTATTAATTTTACTATCAAATACTAAATTTAACAAACTTTGATTATTAGTATAATAATATTTGACAGACTTATTTTGATGATAATTTAATAAAAACTTATTATCATGATCTAACGATTTAGTTATTAATCTTGTATATCTCTGAACTAATAATTCGCAAAGTATACCTAAAACACCTCTTTCAACAATATTAAAATTATTCTTATAAAATAATCTTTTACCGAATTTTTGTTTAGTCATAACCTCTTCACTCATTAATTGAAAAGCATTTGATATACAATCGCTAATATGATATTCTTGAACTATATCATCTTTTATAGCCAAAATACTCTTACTTGGTGTACTAACAGCTTCTTTCGTATATTTATCTTTAACAAATTGAAAACGTTCAAATTTTTCAAATCCAACTAATAAATTCTTATAAAAATCAGAAACTTCACTACCATTATAAGTTTCATTGTTCCATGAACAATATGCCATTTTATTTGATTCTACTGTCTCAAGTTGATTATTTATATATCTTGAAGGAATACTATTAACTCCTACAAATAAATATTTTTCACTTCTTGTCAATGCAACATTCATTACAGATTGGCTAATCAATTCTTCTGTTTTAAATAACCATTCAACCATAGGAATACTTTTTTCAGACATTCCTAATAAAATAACAACTTTTTGACCTTTTCCTTTAATACCATGGATAGAGATAAATTTTGTTTTTTCTTCGCCTACAGACCAATCAATTGTTTTTCTTCCTTCATGATTTTTTGTTTTATAATGAATAACATGTTTATAATTTTCACAATTATATCTGCTTTTATAATAGGTGTTTACATAAGATAATAATTTCTCAAAAACTGCATTACTATTAGTCTTATTCATAACAATAACAATATCATCTGGATTAATAGTAGAATCATTATTTAATACATAATCAATTATATAAATAACTCTTTGACATAAATCTGATCTTTCATATTCTTTATGAACTGAATGATGTTGAAAAATAACAGGTTTGTCAATTATATTGTTATTATGACTTTTTATTTTTGAGATACAATATTTTTCCTGATATGGTTGCATAACTTGATTAACAAAATCAATTTGAGCTTTAGGACATCGATAACACGTTGATAATTCATAATAAGCACAATCCAAATTACATTTAATATAGTTCATAGAATAACTGTCATCAATTATACTTTGAATAAAAACAGTTTGCAAAGTATCACCAACAAAAACACCATATAATTCAGGTATTTGTTTAAATAATTCAGTTGTAAAAACTACACGGATTTTATCAAAATCTTGAACTTCATCAATAAGAACTACATCAATTTTTTTATCATTTTTCATTACAATTCCATCTGTAACTAGCGATATATTTTTTGTTAATTGTCTGACTTTTTGATTAAAAGCTTCCCCTTCAAATGGAATATTATATTTTCTTAATTGTTTATCAATAAAACTATCAAAATTAGCAACTGAACACCAAGAATTTTCATATTGACCAATAAAATGACTTGCACTTTTTTCAAATTTGATTTTATAATCTTTAGACATTCTCTTTGTAATTTCATCAGTAACAGAACTAATTTTTGTTAGAAATATTACATTTTTCCCTTCTAACATATATTTTATACCACATTTAATTAACGTATCAGTTTTTCTGCCTCCTGCAGCGCCATTAACTAATTTAATTTTTGTTTTATCACAAACTATTTTCTTCTGTTCTTCAGATATAAAATCTAACATTTAAAACGACAAATAATAAGACAAATGTTATTATTTGTTTTTTTAATTCATTTTTTTAAATTTTATACTTTATACTAAATTCATAAAATCACTAACTATTTCTAATCTTAATGGATTTAATATAAACAATACTAAATTATTATTTCTTAAATTATTACCAAAATCTTGGGAATATATTATCCCTTGTGGTTCTAAAGTTATTATTAGATAATTATTACTTTTAAATTTATTATTATATATTTCTAAAGATAAATAATCAGATAATTCACATATTTTTATGGTTTTAATAACATTAGGATGTGGTAAATATTTTACTAATAAATTTGTTTCAAAATTACCTAAATTATTCTCCAAACCCAAACTTGGATAATCTGAATTTAAAATATCTACAATTATATTGTAATCAGATAATTTATATTTAATTAATGTATTCTCAAGAGTATTTTTATAAAAAATAAAATAAGATTGATATTTATCATATATATTTTCATCATACAAGTTAAATTCTATTTCTTGTAATAAATAATCTAATAAATTAGAATCAACAAGTTCAAATATACTTAGTCTACAAATAATATAATCACATTGATTAATAGTAATTTTATTTACATTATTTATAAATAATCCATATTTTCTAGCTAATATTTGCATAGAATTAGATGAATATATACACTTATCATTTTCTGATAAATTATAATATTGATAATTAAAAATACTATTTAAATACTTTGTTGTAAAATAATAAATTGTATAAATAGACCCAAATTTTAAACAATTTTTAATTAACTCATTTGGATCAAATATATTATTCATATACAAACAACAAATAAAATCATATTTTCTGTCACAATTTATTTGACTCACTTCATATACTTCACGATAATCTATATGAATATTACTAGGTATTTCAAAATTTATATTTGGTTTATTTTTTACATAAATATACAATAAATTTACAATACATCTTTGAGATTTTAATTGATTTATTATGTTTTTTAATTGTTCATTTATTTCATTTTGACAAGGTGTATTTGGTGTATAAGAAGTTGATAATATATGAAAACAATTACTGCAATAATTATAATTTAATAATTTATTAATATTAATAAATGGTTTTAATTTATAATTACAAATATTACAACATAACATTAAGACTCAGTGTAATAAAAGTGAATGAATAAATTTTATGTTTATAGAATATAAAATTTATTGTTTTTAAATCAGGACCTTTTTATGAATCCATACATGCAAAATCAACCATTTTTTTTACTAATTGTTTAAAGTCAGTTTTAGGCTTCCAACCAATAACATTTTTAACTTTAGAATAATCACCAACTAAAGCATAAATATCAATTGGTCTATAATAATTTGGATTAACTTCAACTATAATTTTACCAGTTTTTTTGTCAACACCATATTCATCTAAACCTTCACCATGCCATTCTATTTCAACGTTTATATGATTAAATGCCAATTCAACAAACTCTCTAACACTATGCATTTCACCAGTAGCTAATGTATAATTATCTGGAGTATGATGCTGCATCATCATCCAGATTCCTTCTACATAATCTTTAGCATAACCCCAATCTCTTTGTGCATCTAAATTGCCTAACTGTAATGGATTTAAATAAATATGATCTTGATTAGTATTTATAATTTCAAAATAAGATCCAACATAATCTGCAATTTTTTTTGTGACAAAAGTTGGGCCACGTCTTTCTGATTCATGATTTAATAAGACACTTGATACAATAAACATATCATATGCACTTTTATAATAATTACATAAATGATGCGCAGCCAATTTTGATATACCATAAGGACTTACCGGTAACATATTTGTTGTCTCTGTTAATAAAATTTTTCCATCTGTAACATTTCCAAACATTTCACTTGTAGATGCTTGATAAATTTTAGTTTTACTTTGAAGACCTAAAATTCTTACAGATTCTAAAATATGTAAAATTCCCATAGTATTTGTTTGAAATGTATAATGTTCCATTTCAAAACTAACTTTTACATGACTCATTGCAGCTAAATTATAAATTTCATCAGGTTTTACTTTAGAAATTATTGATAAAATATTTCCCATATCTGTCAAATCACCATAATGTAATTTTAATAAATGTCTAATATCATCAATTCTATGAGTATTAAAATTTGATGCTCTCCTAATTATACCATGAACTTCATATCCTTTTAATAATAATAATTCTGCTAAATAACTTCCATCTTGTCCAGTAATACCTGTTATTAATGCAACTTTTTTCTCCATTTTAATTATTTATTTTATACAATAAATAATTCGTTTTTTTTAATATTAATTTATTTGTATTTAATAAGTAATTGTACCAATGAATAAAAATCTATGTGCACCTAATATTAACAAACATTCACTTGAATCCTCAAGTTTGGATACATGTTTTACATTAGAAGAATTAATTGAAATAGCAAATGCGTACAATAATTTTTATCAATTTTCAAATTCAAAAAAAATAGTAATTAAAGATAAGAATAAAAAACAAATATGGAATTCAATTAATAAGAGATTAGAATCAATATGTAATATTGAATCTTGTTGGATAGAACAAAAATTTTTAAATTCACTTAAAAACAAAAATCTTTTACAAAAACTAAAATACTATACATTTAAACCAAAAATGACACGTGGACAATATACATGGTTGAATACAAATAATATAAATGAAGTTTTTTTACAATATGAAAAACTTTTTAATAATTTTTATTTTGCTGGTGCATTACCAAGTGACTTTTATAAATATAAAAAATTTGATAAAAATATACTTGATAAATATACATATATAGGTTTTGTATTTAATCACGATTCTTCAAAAAAACCTGGAAGTCATTGGGTTTCTTTTTTTATAGATAATAATAAAAAAACAATTGAATACTTTGACTCAGTAGGTTCCCCACCAACAAAATTAATTAATAATTTTATTAAAATTATTCGTAAACAATTACCAAATTATATTTATTTAGAAAATGCAATAACTCACCAATTAAAAAACAGTGAATGTGGCATGTACTCAATTTATTATATATTACAAAGATTAATGGGAAAAAGTTTTCATTATATATCTAACAATATTATACGAGATTCTCATATGAATAAATTTAGAAATTACATTTTTCGTCCGCGTTCTAAATAATATTACATAATATTACACTGCTATCGAATTAGTAATTTCTGATATTATATCAAATCCTCTTGTTTCATAAACTTGTGGAATTATACCATTTATTACAAATACACACGATGCTTTAAAAGACATCCAACTATAATGAAATTTTTCTTTTAAATTATCATAATATCCATTTTGTTTAATTGAGGTTAAATTAATTAAACTCGAACTTTCAGATACTTGTTCAGATGACAAATTAACATTCAAACTTTCATATTCATATTGACAACATTGCCCATCAGATTCTATATTTAATTTAATCTCTGATAGCGGCTGTTGTTCTAGTGTCAAATCCAGATCTAAACTACTACCAAGTAATGGAGTAACTTCATCAACTTCATTAAAATCATCGTTTACTTTGTTATCTATTATTTGTATATTTTCTAAATTTTTTTTAAATTTTTCATAATAATATGATAATGATTCAATTGATAATATATCTACATTTTGTATGTCTTCATCACAATTAATCGAATCATCAAATATTTTTTTATAATCAGTTTCAGAATTTTGTTGCATTGTTAAAATCTAAATTGATTTTTAATTTTTAAATTATACGTAAATCAAGTTAAATAAAAAAGGGGCCCTAAGGCCCCTAACTAAAATAAATAAGGGGCCCTAAGGCCCCTTATTTATTCTTTTTTTGTTTTTATGTTTTTATAATATTGACCACATAAAGGCATGAATTGTTATTACATTTCATTATATTGAATTGTTATTACATTTCATTATATTTTCTTTTTCTTGGATTGAATTTACATTCACTAATCTCATTACATAAATTAGATTTTTTTAATATTTTTTTATGATCAATATCCATATTATTGTTTACCAATATTAACTGAATATGTAACAAATAATCAAATGCTATTATAGGTCCATAAGTATGATACATATTAATTACAATTTTTTCATCCATATTAGGAAAAAATTCAATAAACTTAATAAGTGGATACATTTTACAATTTGACAGAAGACATTTACTTTCTTTTTTAATTAAAATTCAATTTTTATTTTTAAAGAGTAGTGCTACACAATCGTCAGGTTTTTATTTTATTATTTTTGTTTGTATTGAATTATTTAATACTTCTTCTTCAATGGTATCTCGTATTATAAATTTATAAATTTGAATTTCTTGTAATTGTCCTATTCTATCAGCTCTTCCTATGGCTTGTGATTCTGTATTTATTCTATAATCACTTGAACCATAAATTGGTTCTAAAAATATAATTTTATTTGCAACAGTTAAATTTGTACCACTAGCCGCGTTTTTTGATGATAATAATAAAACATTGATATCATCTCTCGATGTAAATTCATCTATAGAACGTTTTCTTTGAAAAACACTTCCATTACAATATACTACATGTAAATATTTTGAAATAATGTCTCCAACTTTATGTAATAACTCGTCCCATTGTGAAAATAAAATAACTTTATCAGTTTTCTTAATTTCATTCTTTAAAAAATATATAATATTTCCTATTTTACTAGACTTTGTTTTATTTATTAAATTTGTCAATTCATAAGTTGAATTATCATTTTCAATATTTCCCAAACTTGGGGAATCAATTTTAGAATAAATATTTTCTTTAAAAATGATTGTATTACAAAATGGACATTTAAATTTTCCTACACCTAACGAAGTATTTTGTGAATCATAAATGTTTGTTATACAATCCCAGCAAAATTTATGTCCACATGATGTTATAGATAAATTATCTTCTTTAATTTCATCTAAACAAACAGGACAACTAATATTATTATCATGTAATTCTCTTATAGCATTTTTCAAATAATTATATGTCCTTTTACTGCTTGCTAATAAATTTTCTTTGGTTGTTAATTGTTTTGTAATATTTGTTATAGATAAATTTAATAAAGATCGTTTATCATGTGATTCTAAATTTAAATTTTCTAATTCCTTTTTTTTATTATCTAAATTTATATTTAACATATTTATTTCAAGTTCGTATTTTGAAATTTTATTTAGATTTACATCTAATAATACTTTTTGAATTTCATCTAATGTTTTACAATTTTTAATTAATTCATTGTTATCCTTTATTAAATCAGGATGACAACATAATCTTATTAATAAATCTATAGATGTTTTCTTATTACCTTGAATATAACTATCATATATATTTCTTTCTTGTTTTGTAAAATCAATATATTTAATAGTTTCTTTTTTTATGTTACCAGTATATTCATTTTTAACTGACAATTTAGAATTACACCTAAATAATTGTTTAAAAGAATTAATAAATTGTGTATCTCCAAAACCCATTCTAAGTAATTTTTCTAAACTATAAATATTAATATTAGATTCATTATGTTTATAATTTGTCGTATAACTTAATAATTGTAACAATCCATTTAACCCATTAGAAAAAGGAGTTCCTGAAATATTCCATTTATATAAACTAAATAATTTTGTAATGAAATAATAAATTTTTCCTTTTTCTTGCATATTATAAATTTCGTGAGCTTCATCTAATACAACTCTCCTCCAATTATATAAATGAAACAAAGAAAATTTAGTAGAATTTAATAATGAAATTGTATTTTGTATATTTAATTGATCCAAATTTTCTATTTCACACTTTAGTAAATTTTCAAGTTGTTTTCTTTTATTATTTAGATTCCAATAATATTTACTACATATAAAGCTATAAGAAACAAATACAATATCTGCAAATAATATATCACCTAATGTAAGATTTTGAAAATGATCTTTAGTTAAAATTAATAAAACACGTTTATCATTTTTAAATTTATCATAATATTCTTTAACCCATTGATCACATAATTGATTAGGACATAAAATCAACGTCGCATTTGTTCTTAAACCACCATTTGTAAAATTATTTTTTATAAAATTATTAATATCATATTCTATTAAATTTTTGTATATTAATTTTCTTTTTTCTATAAATATACATGATTTATGAGAATTACAATATAGATTACCAACGCTTTCATTTATACTTTTATTATTACAATAAGATCCTTTTTTTACACCTCTTTTAAAATTATAATTACATCCAAATGAAAAATCTACAAATTTATTAAAATTTTTTCTTGTTTCTAAACCTTCTTTTAATATATAATAAATCATAATTATAGTCTTGCCTAATCCCATTTCTGATATTAAATTTCCACCATAATAAGATACTTTCATTAAAGATTGAGTAGTCTTTTCATCTCCTACAACTAATTGTATTGTTCTTTCGCTACTACTACTACCAGATGATCTAGAAAGAATATTGTTTGTCCAACATAATTCTTTTGATTTAATATAAATTTTGTTATCAATTGGTAAATCTACAAAAGTAATAGGTAAATAATTAATCTCTATTATATTACTTTGATTATCAACATTATTTTCAATGGATCTCATCCATTCAATATCTTTTTTTTGATAATTATATAACTTGATATCATTTTTTAAAATAATTTCAAAATCATTTTTTGTATCTAACAACTCAAGTTGTAAAGATGACACCGTATTATTATCTATAGGAATTAAAAATTGTTGTAAACTATCTGTATTTTGATTCAAAATTTTTTTTCTTTGACTTTTAATCAATAACTCTGTAATTGGTTGTTTTCTAATCCTTTTCCCTCCATATACAACTAAACCAAATGTTCCATTTACAAGAGAATTGGATAAACAATGTAATATATTTTTATTAATATAATATGCAATTATATAATTATAATTATCAGCATCATTGTCAAGTTTTTCTAATTTTAATAAAATGTGAATATTTTCTATATTTTTCTTAAATAGAAAATTTCTTCTATATAAATTACGTTCATGGAAAAGTTCATCATCTGATTTAAAACAAAGTGTTGGATAAACCATAACTTCTTGATGTATTACTAAATCTTCAGAACATATTGTTTTTGCTTGTCTAAAATAATAATAATAACTATTCTCTGGATATACAGGATTATTACTATTACTATTACTTTCTGAATTAATATCCGATACATCAATTATACATAATTGATTGCCTCCAGAATGAATCAATCTTATATTTTCAGGATCTATATTTTTATGCAATTGTAAATTAATTGAATAATTACTTTTAATAAAAGACTCTGTAAAATATGTTTTTATATTAAGCATATCTTAACCCTTGGATAATATTAATTAATTAGTATTAATTAACATTTTTAAATTAATAATTTTATAATTTTATTTTAGGTAAAATATATATTTTACTAATTAGATAAATTACAAATAGAATAACTGCTTTTAAAATAGAAGACATGAAAGAATTATATTGAACAAATGAAATTTTATTAATATATTGATCCATATAAGGTAATGAAGCAAAAGCTAACAATAATAAAATAATTATATTTTCCTCACTGAATTCATTTTTGATAATTGAAAAAAAACTTTGCGATTCAACTTCGTCTGCAAAACGAACTTTCTTTTTTGTCATTTTAATAGAAGAATCATGTTCAGGGTTTGTATTTAAACCCGGTGTTCCAGAATTTAATTCATTTTGAAGCGAATTTACATCTTCTCTTATATTTTGTGGAAGACTCAAGTCTGGAAGATCATCTATTAAAGTAGACATTGACATTATTTATTATTATACTTTTTATATTAAATAATAATAAAAAAAAAACAACTCCTAAACTTTAAATTTAATTTTATAAAAATCATAGTCTTAGTTAAGTTAACTTTTCAACTTTAGATTTATATAATTTTTTTGGAGTTTTACTTTTTGGAGTTTTACTTAATAAGAATATACCAATACCATTCCACCATGTTTTCTTTCCATGATGTTCTGGCATACCTTGTAAATCATCTTCACTTACAAATTCTTCATGTCTAAATAATACATGAAGATTTAATTCGTCTATGGCTCGCATTGTTCCATCTCGAACATTAGGCCAATTCCAATCATCAACAATAAAAATAAAAACATCTTCTAAAATAGGAATATAATATTCTAATGCTTTATAATGGTCTAATTCAGCATGGTCTCCATCAAACAAGTAAATATTAAATGGACCCATATCTAAATTAGTTAAATCAACTTCCCAACAATCACTTTCTAAAAGAAAAACATCAGCATCTTTCCCGAACTTTGACATATTTCCTCTGAAAATATTAGAGTCCCCATTAAATTGACTCCAATTATCAATGAAGAGTCCAGTAATATTATTTTTGTATACTGCACTCATACTAGAGCTTCCATTCCACGTTCCTATTTCTAAGTATTTAATATTTTCTAATTCATCTGAATTACAAATATTATTATAAAAATGACGTGTTCTAGTCCCCGTATATCCCTCATATGAAATAATTTCCTTACCTTCTTCTGTATTAGGGTCGATTTTTGATTTACCATCTCTTGCATTAATTAAAGAATTAGAGATATGATGTATCAATCTCATAATATTATCTGGGAATGGTGCTTTAGAATTTGCATTAAATAATAAACTAATATATTTATGTAATGTCAAATAAGAATTAGGTTCTGGCAACATTTTTATATTATTTACTTTTTATTTATATTCAATGATAAATAAAAAAAAAACAACTCCTAAACTTTAAATCTAATTGTATAAAATTATTTTATATGTATTTAGTACATATATATAAAAATTCAATCTAATAATTCAAAAATCAAATGTTATTTACCAATAGACATTATATATCATATTATATTATTTTCAGAAATAGATGATATTGTTTCTATGTGTAAGGCATTTAATTATATTAAATATTTTTGTTTATCATATTCTGCATGTATTTTTAAAGAACTATTAGTAAGAGATTTTGGAGTTTCCGTTGAAGACACAAATATGCGTCCAATAGAACTATATTTCAATTTTCAAATAGACAAATTTAAACATTATATAGAAAAAGATGATAATATTACTTATAATGGTGTTATAAAATATATAGAACAATTTAAAATGTTTGATCAATTATCTATGTTATTTAAATGTATAAAATTACAAAATTATATTAATTATATTTTTTCACATATGTCAAAATTTTATTGTAATTTTAAAAAAATAGATACAAATAATTACGATTTTGATTCTATTTGTTTTAAAATACGAATTTTAGAAAAAAAAAATATATTTACAAAATTACCATTCCTATTTATCAAAAATGGATATTTTGATGAAAATTTATTTATAGATTCTGTAATAGTTATGGAAAAAAAGTCAGTTAAATTCTTGATACATACACGACCAGAAATTTATAATTCACAAATGGAAATTCATATTAAACCAATATTATTCCAATTAAAAGATATTATTATAGAATTAAATTCAATGAAAAAACATATAAAATTAAAACAATATATACATACAACAATAGATATTATTAAAAAGAAAGGTGCCATAACATTTTGGAAAACTAATAGAAATCAATCAACAGAATTTAATAAAATAAATGAAACTTCCATCGCACCAGTTATTGTATCTTTAGATGATTACTTTTCTGAGTCAGAACTTGAACATCACTACAAAATTGATTGAAAAGCAAAACCCCAAGTTCTACAAAGTTTTAAAATTAAAATCCTGCATTAAAATAAATAGCTGTTTTTTCTTCAAAATCTTCTGGTTTTATTTTCAAAAAATTAAAAAAATTATCATTTAATATTGTATGTGGTATTGGTAAATCAAATACTTTTTCAACACCATTCATTAATCTACCTTCCTGTATATATTCTTCCTCAGAAGTACTAGTACTAGTTGAACTTGAATTTGTCGAAATTGTATCTGTTGTTTTTGTTGTGTCTGTGTTTGTTGTGTTTGTTGTGTTTGTTGTATTTGTTGTTGTGTCTGAATAACAAGAACTTGTAGTAGTTGTAGTAGTATCAGAGTCAGAGTCAGAGTCAGATTCTTCTTCTGGAATTAATTCTACGGGATATATTTGCATTATCCAATCAAATAATTCTTGACTAATATATAAATCTAATAAAGAAGTTAAAAAATAATGTAAATCATAAAATTCATTATAATTTACAGGAACATTTAAATGATCCTTTAAATCTTTTTCATTTAAAGTAACATGTCTTTTTTTATCATAATTTAATCCTGCTAATATAAATTTATTTGGATAAAAGTCTTTCATATTATCTGAATAACACATACTAAATTCAAAATCCCATACTTTAGGAATAATTCCAGTATTTTTAATATAAAAAATTTTATCATATATTTTGTATACAAAATATCCTTCTGGTTTTATAGAAGTATCAATTAATATATTTCCATAATGGAAATCGTTATGCATCAAACGATATTTTTTTTGCATAACAGCGATAGTGTAAATTAACTGAAAAACTATATATTTCCATTGAATATCTGAAATATTTTCATCCTTTTCATAAGTATTATATACCCAATTATCTAAACTCCCTCCAGTTACATACTCTGAAATTAACATATAAGAATAATTTTTAATTTCATTTTCTATTTCCAAACGTTTTAAATTTAAAAATTTCAAAGCACGACTTTTATTTGAAACTTTTTGATTTCCTAAATAATAAACAATATGCGGAGAAATATTTTTATGAAGTATATTATCTGTTAATTCTTTTAAAACAATTGATTCTAAAAATGATGGATGATTATTTTTTTCATAGTTAACACTTACAGGTATAATTTTTAAACCAAATTTAAAAGTTTCATTATCTATTTTTTTTTTAACTTTAAATGGATATCCTTTTACTTCTGATGTATTTTTTACTTTAGTTAATTGATACATTTCATCTAGACCAAATCTTTCTTTTCCTTCATCTAATATAAGTCTTCTTTTTTTTATATCATTTCGTATATGTTTTAATTTATCAATCTTAAGTTTCCAAGATTTTAAATTCATATTAAGAATTCTTTTAGATGTCTTTTTTATTTTTGTTTTTATCATCTAACGCAAATTTTTAGTAATTACAAAAATTCGTTTTAATTTAAACATTTATTTAATTATATAAATATATTAAATAGATATGAATAAAATAGTTCAAATAAAAATTTTTAATGATATATTAGATCAATTATTTGACTTTTTAGAACATAACTTTCCATATTTTAAATCTGACATTATGTTAACAAGAAGTACAACAGAATTTATTAGAAATAGCAATCCAAGAATGGTAGTAGAAAAATTTATGAATTACGCTATTCCATATAAACAACAAATTTTTGATTGTGATGAAGATTTTTTTATAAATTTTGAAAAAAATATTTCAATGAAATCTGACAATATTTTATACGGAATGAAATTAAAAAATGTTTGGCAATCACCTGAAACATCAGATCATCAAAAAGCTCATATTTGGCTATATTTTCAAAAACTTGTAAAAGCTGGAGAAAAAGTAATGTAATATACAATAGAGCACATTTTATTAATTACTTTTATTAATTGTTATACCAATAAAATAAAAATAAAATCGTATACGAATGCGGTAATCTTTGTTATATAATTTACTGATTAAATATAAATGTCAGAACTTAATCAAAAAAAAGTTCTAGAAAAAGATCTAGAAAAAACAAATTCAGATAGTCAATCTCAAAGTAATCTAGAAAATAATAATACTGAAATTAATTTTCAAGAAAACAAATCTGACAATTCAGGAAACGATAATAATAATTTATTTTTGTTAGAAATGGTAAAAAAAGAATTTTTTGATAATTTAAAAAAATTTATAAATGAAGTTGATGTTGTATTTGATTATATAGACAAATCTATTATAAATAAAATGAATATTACCATAAAAAGCTTATCAAAAGATGAAGATCTTAATGAATTTTGTAAGACTACACAAGAACAATTAAAACCTTATGAAAATGATTTTAACCATATATTATTTTCGAATACAAAAATTAAATCAAATGATTACAAGTTTTTAAATAAAATTTGTTTATTTGACAATTCATTAAAGTTTAAATTTTTCAATGCAGAAAATAAAAATACTAAAAAAACACTGGTAACATATTTGAATAATATGTTAACATCATCTTGTATAATCAATTTAATCAATTCAAAAGATAAAAATGAAGAAATGACTCAAGAATTATTAAAGTTTATGAAATCCATACAACAAAAAGCGAATAATTCAATAAGCAATTCTAGTAATTCTGGAAGTAATTCTGGTAGTAATTCTGTAGAACTTAGACAACGTTTAAGGAACAATATTAATAATAGATCTAATTCAAGAACTGGAAATTCAAGTAATTCTAGTAATTCTAGATCGACAGGAGGTTTAGATACAGTATTTAATTCATTACTAGAAAACAAAGAACTATTTAATCTAGCAAATGATATAACAAATGATCTTAAAAATAAAAATATTAATCCAATGAATTTACTAACATCATTAGTTACAGGTCAACAGAATAATCAAATAAATGATCTGATGAAAGATATAACCAATAAAATAGAATCAAAAATCAATAATGGAGATATTAACAAGGAAGAATTAGAAAACAAAGCTAGTGATATATTAAACATTGTTGAAAATTCAGATATTATGTCAGAAATACCATTATTAAAAACAATGATGAATAATAAACAATTCAAAAAATAAATTTTTATTACATATTTTTTTTATTATGTATAATTAATAATAAAATGAATAGTGAAGTTAGAGATACTATTTGGTATAAAAATGTAGATATTTTATTTTCAAAAAATCGATTAATTGAATTTTTTCCAACAAAAGATCAAACTTTAGAAGAAAAACTTAATGCAGTTATGAGATTATCAATCTATACAAGTATACTATTAGCAATTTATAACAAAGATTATCAATATATGTATATTGCTGTAGGAGTAGGATTATTAACTTATATTACACACTCGCAATACAATGATAAATATTCCCAAAGTTTGGGTAATACCAATGGTATTAATGACAATAAACAAACAGAAAAACTTGAAATTAATCTACCAAATGAAGCTTGTACTGAACCAACATTAGACAATCCATTTATGAATGTTACTATGAAAGATTATATGAATATAGAGGATGGAAAAATAGTTGATAGACCACCTGCATGTGATATTTCTGATGAAAATATTAAAAAATCTGCAGATGAAATGTTTAATAATAATTTATATAAAAATATAGACGATGTATTTGGCAAAATGAACTCACAAAGACAATTTTTTACAATGCCATGGACAACTATTCCAAATGATCAAGAATCTTTTGCAAAATGGTTATACGATAGTCCAAAAACATGCAAAGAAGATCAAGATTATTGTTTAAGATACGAAGATTTAAGAGCAAAAAGACCTGTAGTATACAATGAAGAAGAAAATCCAGTTTCAACTAAAAAATTTGAATAAAAAAATTAATTCAAGACTAGTCATCACCAAAGTTTTTTGGATTTACAAAAGTGTTCGTTTAATAAAAAGAACATTTTTATTGATAAATAATACCAATTATTATTTATCAATGGAAGAAAACTTATTTGTACCACATTATCTATTATTATCAAGGAAAACATCAGATGATGTAAAAAAATTAAAAAGGAAATTTAAAAAAAGAAAGATTCAACATTTATTTACATATGAAACATATGAATCGAATTATGAAAAAGAATCACTAAAAAAATTATTTAATTATTTATTATCACTCAAGAAGAAAAAAATAAAAGACCTAATTGGGTTTCTTACTGATGATAATGTAGTTTATGAAAATATAAATAATATACCACCTGTTCCAGAAACATGGGATATATTATGTTTAGAAGCAGATATAAACCAGTATAATTTTAAAAATCAACATAACAACATATATTGGTGTAATGTAATAATTAATGATTCTAGAAATTTTATTATTAATCCGAATTCATTGGATAATATTATGGAAATAATATACTCTAGCAACTCATGGTATGATTTTATTAAAGAAATAAATAAATTAAATATATATTGTATTGCTCACATGTTTTTATCAGAAAACAAAAACAAGTATTGTGTAAATTCCCAGAACTTAGAAGAAAATAGTAGTTTAAAAAGTGAATTATTTATTAATAAATTAATTACACTTGAAAATAAAAAATTATTACATCAAGATAAATTAATAGAATTATTTAATTCAAGTAATTTAGATAAACATAAATCTATTTTTCCTGAAATTACTTTAATAGGAATATATTCGGATGACAATTTATTTATACATTTACTTTACACATTTTTAAAAATAGATTATCCAAAAGACAAATTAAAACTAATTATTATAGATGACAGTAATATAGATAAAAGACTTAAAAAAATGTTTTTCGATGATGATAGAATTAAATTAATAAATATAAGTAATAAAAATAATAGTAAATTTGCATTAGGTTATAAATTAAATTTAGCTTTAAAATATACTACTTCACAACTTGTTTACCATTTTTTTGATACAAATATATACTATCCTTCATATTTTAAAGATATTGTAAAATGTTATCTTATGTCAAATACGAATGCAATTTTATCACTTGACACTGGATATTGTATCCATAATAAAACACAATTAACAAATCAAAAACTTGATTTTCCAGATTTAGCAAATTGTTTATACGATAAAAGATTATGGTTAACACGACAATATAATTCAACAGACGATAATATTTACAGTTTATTATATAATTTTATATATTTTAGACAAAATTGTTTTAATTATTTACCATTTTTAAAATTTTCATTTAAATTAAAAAAAGAAGAAGAAAAATCAAATAATTCTGAAAAATCAAATTTAGATTTTAAAAAGTTAATAGATCCAAAAATAAAAGAATCATTTGAATTACTACTTTTAGACAATTCTTCGTCATAATAAAATTAATATTAAATTTATTAATATTAATTTTGTTTAATAAATTTTCTATGGTAAAATAAAATATAAGCATCTTTTGTTAATAAATCATTGATATTATGAAATTTTGATACATTTCCATCATTAAATAAATACCAATTATTATTTAAATTTTTACAAGCTGACCAGTAATGTCCAGAATTTGCAGTTCCTGAATGATAATTGATAGCATATAAAGAATATATATAGTGATTTTTGTCGTTCTTGTCTGTTGAAATATACTTTGTCAAATTTAAATCTTCTAAAGGAAAATCAATATGACTATTATTTTTTTTACCATCAGTAGTAAATCTTTTTAAATGGATAATTATAGTATTTGGTAATGTCCATAATTTAGTATCTTTAATACATCCATAATTATTACATTTATCACACTTCCAAGATTGAACTATTTCATTTTCTATAAAAGAATTATCTAAACATTGAATTAAATTCGATTGACAATCTAAACTAATACAGTTATACGGTTCAAATATATTTTCAGTAAATTCACAAGACGAACAAGAAATTTTATTATAAAACATTCCATTAAATACATCAACAATATACGAATGACTTTTTTCATAATGTTTTTTCCAAGTTTCTAAAGATTCTTTCATTAATTGATCTTGTTTATTTAAGACTTCACCTTGAATAAGAATATTTAATTCATAAGAAAGTCCTTTGTGTAATAAATCTAATACATACATTAAGCATTCGTGAGAATCTTGTTGAGTTAAATTATAATACTTTTTAATAAATTTAGAAATATTTTCTACAAAAGATTTTGGTTTTAACAATTGATTTGATTCCCATATATTTTCAAGTAAATTTACATAACTAGAAACTATATGATATTCAGGTTTTCTTCTATTATTATAATCTTTTGACTCTTCAATAAACTTTTTTGATAAAAAATAATCCGTAAGTTGTAAAGAATTACTTAAACACTGTAAAATACTATTCATAAAACATTTATTTCCCAAATTAATTAGTCCAGATAACCCTCGTGATTCATATTTTGTTTTTGGTAATATTAATTCATAATTTGAATGATAATCAAACATACAAATAAGATAATAATATATATAAAATATAATAAATGTATTTTATTCAATTTTATTATAATAAATTTCTTTAATATAAATTTCTTTAATATATAGTAAGAAGAATTGCATAATGGATAAAGTTTGTGTAGACAGATCTGATTTTAATCTTTATTTAGTTGTATTTATTTGTATCGTTGTTTATTTAATATATTTAATTTATACAATGTATTATGAAAACAATGAAAACAATAAAAAGGAATTAATGACAGAAATAAATTTAAATAAAAATTTATCACATACTGAATTACTTGAAAAATTAAAAGAAATACAAGATTTATTATATTCAAGTCAATTAGCAGAACAAAAATGTAAATCAGATTTACAACAAAAAGACAAATTACTATCGGAAAATTTAGATACTAGTCAAATTTTACTTAATAAAATTTATAATCCACTTGTTGCTCCAGAAAGAATTTATCCAGGAGGACGTTTAAATACTAAGAGTTATGAAGATTATCAGTTAATTGGGTATATTTATAAAGATTCAGAAAGATATCCATTATATGGTAGATATAAATATAGAGGAAGAAGTGAAAAATGGGAATATTATCTAATAGACGAATCTAGAAACAGATTAAAAATTCCATTTAAATCTAGAAACGACAATGAATTATATGACGGAGATTCTATTACAATTCCTGAATTAGGAAATACATATAATGTTAAAATTTATGAATATGAAAATTTTAGATATTATGGTTAATTAAAATTTATTTTTTATTAAAATTTATTTTTTATTAAAAATATTTAAATAAAATATTTTTTTTTTGTATTTTATACGGTAATTTTAAAATTTTTTTTTCTCATATTATAGTATAACAATTAAGTTATAAAAAGTTATAATGTCAACTACCCCATCATATACCGACGATTTTAACAGACTCTATTCCCAAATCAACAAGGTCAATGAAGACCTTCTTAAATCAGGCTTCGAGCGAACGTCTGAACTCCTCTCTTCTCAAGAACGTATTTATTTTGCTGATGAAAATAGACAACATAGAAATGCACAACATATTATTGATGTTATTAATTCAAATGGAGCTGCAAATCTTACTGCTACTGAAAGAAATGGAAGTGCAAATCTTACTGCAACACAAAAAACAGCAGCAGATCTAGGTATTCAAGCAGAACGTCTTCAAAATGAAACTGCAGTATCTTTTGGACAAGTAACAGAAGCAATACATCATGTAGAAATAGGTGGAACTAAACATACAGGAGATATTTTACGTGAAATTAACAAATCAGAACATGTTCTAGGACGTCAAGCTGGTGATTACTATGCAAAGTCTCAACAAGATCTTGTTCGTGTAGAAAACAGTCTTGGACGTTTAGCTGATTCTCATTTTTCTGTTTTACAAAATCAAGCAAGTGTCAATAGTGGCAAACTAGCATATGATATTGCTAAAGTAGAAGCTAAACTTGAATTACAAGCTGCTAATAATACTGCTGCTATTCAACTTGAAGCTCTTAAATCAAAGGGTGATATAATGGATAAAATGGCAGAATGTTGTTGTGAAATAAAGGAACGAGTAGAAGCATCTGGATGTTCTATTAAAGATCTGATTCGAAGTTCTGACAATGATCGTCTACGAGATGCTCTACAAGCTGCAGAAACAAGAAATCTTGTTAATGAATCAAGACGTTGTAATAACTGGTGGTTCCCTCCACCTCCAGGTCCTTTTCCATTTCCTCCTTCAGGCGGTCCACAGTAATTAAGTCTTATGCAAAATACAAAAAAAGAACAAAAGGTAATTAGAATTCAATTTACAGAAATTATTTATTTATAAAAAAACAAATAATTTTTATTATTAAGAGTACGTCAAAATTATGATTTTATTTTAATAAGATTGAACATAATATAATGAATACTACCCCTTTTAATATACCTAGTAACTTTGGAAATTCAATATTATACCAATTTCAAAGAGAATCATGTAATGTAGAAAATAAAAATCAAAATTTATTAAATGAAAAATTCAATGATCTTACTTTACAAAAAGAAATACATACAAGACAAAATATAAATCATTTTACTAATATAAAACATGATTTACAAGAATTAAACAAAGATAATGTAAAACAAACTAATGATATATCAATTGAATTAATTAATTTACAAAAAGGATTATCTAATCAAAGTGCAAATTATTTTAACAATATTCAACAAAATTTAATTGGGGTTGAAAATTCATTAGGTAAATTATACGATAACCATTTTCAAATTATGAATAAACAAGCTATTGAAAATACAAATGATTTAAAAATCAATTTACACAAAGCAGAATCAAATTTGTCTTTACAAAATATTAATAATACATCAACTATAAAATTAGAAGGAATAAAAGCGAAAAATGAAATCCTTGACAAAATGAAAGAATGTTGTTGCGAAATACAAAATAAAATAGACAAATCAACATGTTCTATTAAAGAATTAATAAAAGAGACAGATAATACTAGATTAAAAGATATATTACGTAATTACGAAGTAAAAAATTTATTAATGGAAATGAAACAATGCCCTTTACCACCACATTATCAAATACAACCAAAATTATGTTGTAAAACAGATACAACAACAGATTGTACTAATTCTGATAGTTCTAGTTCTAGTTCTAATTCTGATTCGAAAAGTTTTGAAAATTGCCATGGAAATCACTATCACAATTCACATAAAAATTAAAAAGTTCCTTGAAGAACAATAGTATCTTGTGTTTTATCACCTAAAGTTTGAGAATATACAATTTGTATTTTATTAAATTGTACTAAATCAGAAACTTTATCATTTTCAAATCTTATTTTATACATACCATCACCATCCTTTTTTAAATTTCCTAATAAAAATTTTTCATTCTTATCATTTAATAAATATGCCTTATAAGAATGATCAAGTTTATCATTACCATTCTTAAAAACATTTCCATCTAAGACATATAAATTAGATGAAATATCCATTCTATAAATTAATTTATTATTTTTGGAATAAATATGCCTAACAGCATTTCCTGTTTGAAATGAATTTGGATTACCATCATTATCTAATACAGCTGTCAATTCAATATTATGATATCTAGCAACTGGTTGAGATTTAAATGAGTATAAATTATCATCACTAATATTATTAAAATCTTCTATAACTACAGGTTCAAATTGTCTTCTTTGACATCCCATAGGCATATTTAAGTCTTCGTATGCAGAAGCTTTACATTCATAACATACACTTGTAAACATTGAAGAAACTATAGAATAAATAAAACATAGACAAATAACAAAAGTAAAAATACGAGCAAATAATAACGAAAAAGAATCGTAATCAGATAATCCAGGCATTTTAGCTGTAGATGACATACTATGTTATTACTAATTATAAATAAAAAAAAATTTTTATTATTAAAAAATGAATTATAAATAAATTATTCTATTATTACTATTAATTCTTTTTAAAATTTCTTATCTTAGTCTTTGGAAGTCTTTAAAATAATATCAAATGGAGATTTTATCATATTTTTTTAATATTTTGTCTATGGTTTTTTATGGAATTGTATATTTTCCACAACTAAAATTAATATATAAAACAAAATCATCTGATAATATTTCGATATGGATGGTGGTATTATGGACTCAAGGAGATACATTAAGTCTTATTTCTAGCATTTTAATGGGATTAGATATATCCTTTTTAATTTTAGGATGGTATTATCTTTTTTTAGGTAGCGTAATGATTTCATTTGTTCTATATTATTCAAATTTAAATTTCCAATTTAAAAATTTTTTCTTAATTATTGGTGTTATATTTATAGATATTTTGTCATGTATTTTAGTTAATATATTAATTAAAACCCCAGAAAAACAAATCGGAAACATATTAGGTTGGATAACAACTACCTTTTATTTGTCAGGTAGAGCTGCTCAAATTATAACTATGTATAAAAGTAAAAATAGTCAAGGTATATCAATGATGATGTATGGTTTTACTATACTTGGAAATTCATTTTATCTAATTTCTTTATTGACATATTCATTAGAACCATATTATATTCAAACTGTCTCTCCATGGATTGTATTAATTGTTGTAACTGTATTGTGTGATTTATTAATTTTATTTTTATGCAAATTATATGAGAATCAAAATAATCAAAATATAGAAAATAATCAAAATATAGAAAATAATCAAAATATAGAAAATAATCAAAATATCGAGTATAATAAAGAGTATAATCAAAGTGTTAAAATAGTTTAGTATTGAATTTAATTAATTTTCAATAAATTATTGAAAATTAATAAGTTGATTAAAAATTAATTAAAAATCATCACTATCAAATGATATTTCTCTATCTTCTGAAGTAGTTCCAACATTGGATTTTTGATAATTTGATACATTAACTTCAAAAAATGATTCTTTAGTATTAACGGAAATCATATCCATAAAAGAAAATGGATTTTGTGAATTATAAATTTTATTATATCCTAATAAAATCAACCATCTATCGGCAACGTATTCAATATATTGACTCATTAATACACAATTCATACCAATTAAGGAAACTGGTAATGATTCTGATACAAATTCTTTTTCAATTTCTACAGCTTCTTTAAAAATTTTATGTACTAATGATTCTTCAACTTTATTATCTAACATTTTATATAATTCAATAGCAAATTCTGCATGCATATTCTCATCTCGTGCAATAAATTGATTAGCTGTTGATAAACCTGGCATTAAACCTCGATTCTTTAACCAATAAATAGCACAAAATGAACCAGAGAAAAAAATTCCTTCTACACAAACAAATGCAAGAAGTCTTTGAGCAAAACTTGGTCTTTCACGAGTAATAAAATCCAAAGCTTCTTTGATTTCTGGAGTAAAATTATCAATTTTAGATAACAAATTAAAAGACTTCATATATTTTTGGGGAATCATTTCTTGAAGAGTGCTTCCCTCTTCTATCCACTTCAATGCCCAATTTGCTTTTTTTGTTACAGCTGGTATAGTTTCTATAGCATTAAACAAATGTTCTTTTTCTTTTGTATCTACTATATATGTATCAATTAAAATGGAATATTGTTCACTATGAATAGCTTCAATCATCATTTGTACAGCATAAAATTGTCTAGCTTCTGGGATTTGAACTTCATTATAAAAATTTAATATTAAATTTTCATTAACAATACCATCACTTGCTGCAAAAAATGCAAGAACATTCTTTATAAAAAATCTTTCATTATCATTTAATGATTCCTTCCAATGCACCAAATCATCTGTTAATCTGATTTCTTCCACAGTCCAAAAAGTAGCTTCATGATCCTTATAAAACTTCCAAAGATTAGGATGCTTTATTGGGAAAACTGTATATCTTTCAGATCCTTGATTTTTAATAATATGTTCCATATAATTATATTTATTATAAATATTTTATTTTTATATTAATTTTTAATTACTTGTTTCTTTTTAATTTTTATTTTATGTTTTACTAATAAAAATGTTTAATACACCAACTGGTAAACGAGCTATTTATTATCATACCAACTGGGCATGTTATGGAAGAAACTATCAAGTTAAAGATATTCCACAAGATGTTGTTGATATTGCTTATGCTTTTTATAATTTAGATTCTTTAGGTAATGTAATTTCTGGTGACTCATGGGCTGATACAGATAAAAGATATATTGGTGCAGACAGTGTTTCACCTCCAGATTCATGGAATGATACATCATCTAGTCAATTTTTTGGAAATCTTGGTCAATTTCAAAAATTAAAAAATTCTGGTAGAGAAATTAATATTCAACTTAGTATTGGTGGATGGACATGGAGTAAATATTTTTCAGATGCAGTTTCATCAGCACAAAACAGAAAAAATTTTGTTAATAATATTATTAATTTATTTAAAAAATATCCAGTTTTTTCTGGTGTGTCACTTGATTGGGAATATCTAAGTGAAGATGGTGTTAATTATGGTAATGGAGGAAATATTGTTCGTAAAGAAGATTCAGAGAATTTTATTTTGTTTCTACAAGAACTACGCAAACAATTTCAACAAAATAATATGGAGAAATATGTGATTTCATTTTGTTGTGTGGCAGATCCAAATAAGGCGAAATTTCCAATTGAAAGAGTTCATCCACTTATAGATGAATTACATGTTATGACATACGACTTTCATGATGGTAATTGGGGAGAAACTAAATCAGCTCATCATACTAACCCAAGAAAATCAAGCCATGGTGTTTTTTCCTGTGAAGAAGCTGCAGATTTTTATTTATCTAGAGGTGTTCCATCTAGTAAAATTTTTATTGGAGGTGCTTTTTACAGTAGAGGATTTGCTAATACAGATGGATTAGGTAAATCGGCATCTGGTGGATCACCTGATATGACTTGGGAAAAGGGTGTAGTTGATTATAAAGACTTACCATTAAATGGTGCAACAGAATTTTTTGATAACGAAGCTAAAGCAGCTTATTCTTATGATCCAATTAAAAAAGTTTTTAATAGTTATGATAATAAAGATTCTATTATTGAAAAATGTAAAATAATTTATGAAAAAAATTTAGCAGGTATCATCGTTTGGGAAAACGCAGGAGATAAAAGATCATATACAGATCAAAGAAGTCTTACTCGTGTATTAAGAGACAATCTTACTCATGGTAAGCCAGTAGGTGTAATTCCAGAACCACCACCTTTACCACCTTTACAACCAGTTACACCACCTCAACCACCAGTTACACCACCTCAACCATCAGTTACACCACCAGTTACACCTATAGTAGTACAACCAATTGGATGTCAAACACAATGTAATTGTTTATGTTCTGGACTAAAAGGTATAAAATTATCGTTTGATATTAATATAAAAGATGGATCAGTAAATAATACAAATGTGCAGTTAAAAAAGTAAATTAGTAAATTAAATAATTTAATTATTTATAAATTATTTAACATGAAGTTTTAATAATTTTTTAATAATATAAGAATTCAATGCGCTAAAAATAGTTAATATAATAATTATTTGAAACAATTCTTTAGTTTCTGGAAGATGTAATTGTTTATTAGGACTTCCTATATTATAATGCAATATAGCTTCTATAAAAAATAATAAAAATGTTACAATAAAAATAATCATAATTTATTAGTATATGATAATATAGTATATATTAATAAAATAAATTTAATAGATCAATGTTTTTAGATTACAAAAGTTTGTAACCTCCTGTATCTTGTATTCTCTAGGTGAGACTCGAACTCACGACCTTCGCATTATAAGTACGCTGCTCTAACCAACTGAGCTACTAGAGATATCAAATAATCTGTTTGATATCTCTTTTAAGTAATAGTAATATCTCTAGTAATTATTTTATTATAAAATAATTACTAGATTTGATAAAAACCCATCCACCCATCCCTATTTACATTTTTTTGTATTTTTATTTTTTTTGTATTTTTTATTTTATGTATCTTATGCTACACTATGCTACACTTCTCTTTGCTCTACCCTTTGACTTTACAGGAGTAGAGACACGTGGTGGTGGAACATATTCATCAGATTCTTCTTCAACTTCAGCATCAGATTCTTCTTCAACTTCAGCATCAGATTCTTCTTCAACTTCAGCATCAGATTCTTTTTCAACTTCAACGTGCTTAGAAGAAACTTCAACAACTTGTTCATTAGTATCAAGATCATCTTGAACACTATTACTAGCTTCGTCATCTAGCATAGCATATCCAGTAATTGTATCCTTGTTACGATAAACCTTTGCTTGAACCAACTTCCACTTTGTAGAAATAGTTGTTTTAGAGAGTGAAAGATATACCAATTCAAGAATAGATACAACTTGACATCCCTTTGGAACAACAGATTCAGCATTATCTTCATTCATTTCAAGCTTTGTCTTAGATTCATCAAATAACATTACTTCTGTCTTGAACTTCTTATTACTTAGAAATCTTCCAGAAAAATTACCAGTAGCATCCATTTCACGATCAATCTTAGCTCTAACACGTGATGGATATGGAAGTTCATTTCCTTCCTTATCCTTTGGAACTCTAACCATTGGTGTATACATTACTGATTCAAGAGTATTCATATCAAGCTTTGGCATACTCAACCATTCTCTAGCCTTTTCAATAACCTTATTCTTAATCAAGGTATCAAATTCTTGCCACTTTTCATAAAAAGCCCGAATCTCCTTTGAATTTTTATCAGTATTATCCATACCATAAAAGCTAAGTTCCATTTCAAACTTGTCATCCTTATTATCAGATGCATCCTTCTTACGCCAACGTTTAATACCATTTGGTGCATACATCTTTGGTGTTTGAACCATAATCTTACCTGCATTCATGTTAATATATACCATTTTACGTCCGTGATTGTCAGTCTTAACATCAGAAAAAGTCACTTTAGACAAATCGAGATCACTTGCTTTGACTACCATATTATTATTTATTGTGTTGTGTTGTTTTTGATAATTTATATCATCAAATAAATATATTCATTTTTTTTTTACTGATTACACTAACTACATACATTTTATTTTGATTTAAAAATATAAAATGTTAATCTAATTATACAAAAATTTAAAACAGAACTAAAATGTCATTAGCTTCAAGTAAATCTACAAAATCCAAGAAAAATAATCAACTTGACATTGACACAAAATTAAGTTTATTAATGAAATCTTTGACAGATTTTTATAAAAATCCAATTTATATAGAACAAATGAAAAACATAGTAGATCAAAATAGTGTTATATCACTTAGAATATTAGATTGGTTTATTACAAATTATTCTAAAAAATATAGAACTATTATAAAAAATAAAGATTCTACTTTAGATGTATACCAAAACTATAAACTTCAACTAAAATCATTTAGTAAAAAACAATTTGATCCATTTTGTAGAAAAAATAAAATTTTATTTTATTACAATGATGATAATTATATAGAAACAAGTTGTGGTCAATTATGTTTTTTTAGATGGTGTTTTGAAAATAGTATATTAAACTATGTTCAAGAAAATTTAAATTTAATAGAACAAGATATGAAAACTTCATTAAAATCAAAAAAAAACAAGACATCATCAAGTGACGATTCTTCACAAAAAAGACAACCATTAAGTGTTTCTGCATCACGCACTGTATCAAAGCAAAATATATCTTATATTGTAAAATTTGATTAAATCTTATATTAGTAAAATTTAATTAAATTATTCTTTTCTTGGACTTAATTCTAAACTTTTTTGTGGAAATAAAGAGCTAATACATAATTCTTTGTAATTTTGAATATAATTATAAAATTGTCTTTCTTCAGATTTAATAAAATCAAGTGAATTGAACATATTAAGTTGATTTGTTCTTATATTTTTGTGAAGTTTACTTATTTGTATCAAAGTATTGTAATTATATAAATTATTTTTTTTAAGTGGATATTTTTCTAAAATCATAACAATATCAGTTAAATAAATTCCAAATTGAGATAAAGAATCACGATTTTTATCTACAAATTGTTTCATTAATACAAATGGTGGTAATACTAATTTTGTAGATTCTGTATACATTTTATATATTTCTGGGTTTTTTGACTCTACATTTTCAAATAAATTCTTTAATCTTTTTAGAGGACCTTTGGATAATACAGCATTAAATATAGTTGCTGTTGCTAAATTTTTATATTCAACTGAAGTATTAAAACATGACATAGTATATAATATTAGTTTAGAGTATTCATCATCTGATGTTAATATTATATTACCATTTGTTTCAGAAAAATAAATTTTCATCATTATATTTTCTGTAAGTAGGTCTATTATATTATTAATAAAAGAAGTATAATTTGAAAATAGATTAGTAGCTTTAGGATTTTTTACAATTTCAATATAATCTTCAAATGGTATAGTTTGAAAAAGACAAATTATAATATTATTAATTAATTTTACCAAATCCTCATTTTTTTTAGGTAATCTGAATATATTATTAGAAAAACTTGAAGAAGTTTTTTGAAAATATTTTAATAAAGAAAAAGAATCTGTATCAGAATCTGGTAATTGAATTTGTAAACTATTTGATTTACTTAAATCAGGAATAGTATATAATTGTGAATACAATAATAATCTTGCTTTAATTAATTTATATTGTTCATATTCTAGTGTAAGTTTTTTATCTTGCAAAATTTTACCTGTATCAGTGTCCATTAAATTTGAAATAGAAGTTAAAATATATGGATTGTTAATCAAAATAGATTGAAATAGTGTTTTAACTACCTTGTAATTACTAATAAATTCTTCATTTATCATTGAATCTATATAATCAAATATATTTTTATTAGATACAACAATATTTAAACCCAAAAGTAATTCGTCTATAGTTTCTTTATTACCTCTAAATAAATGTTCAAATAATTCTTTTGGATCATTAAATGTATCTTTTAACATAGATAAACTTATTATTATGATAATCATAGAAATTAATTTAAGGTTAAATTTCAAATTAATTCAATGTTAAATTTCAAAAGTTAAATTAAATCAGTGTATCCAATTAATTTATTATATGTTTTAGATACTGTTACAATGGATAAATTATAAAGATTTGATAATAATTTTAAATCAACTGGGATATTATTATTTTTTAAAACATAATAAAAACAACATACACCTATTGATAATGGAGTATGATCTAATAATAAATCATTTTCTTCGCAAATTTTAATTAAATTATTAACTTGACACAAAATATCATCTGATATTTTTATATTATATTTATTAACTATATCATTAATAAAATTAGATGGAGTTTTAGTTGAATGTATTATATCTTCATTTAATTTTAATTTGTGATTGTTTAATAATTCTAATATTAATTTTTCTGCTTTTGTTATATATTTAATTTCTAAATTTAATTCTTTTGCCATAGATACTGCAGTTTTACCATAACTATGACTTAAACAAGAATATTTTTCAGAATATTCATTTAAAACATATTGTATACAAACTAGTATAATTCCATCTTTGACCCTTGCTCTTTTTGTTCCATCGTATTGTTTTATTGCATTCATAACTATATTAACAGTAGTACAAATAGGCTGGATTACAAAATCTGGAATATTTAATCTATTACATAAACTTTTTGTATAATTTGATAATTTATATTGATTTTTTTCATCATTTGTCCACATACACCAATTTTGTAATCTTTGTATTTTACTACTAAAGGAACCAGTTTTATGATTATTATTACAACTAGTACTTGTTTTGTTTGAATTTGAATAATAAGATGTTGATGTTATAACATATTCTTGTAAAATTATACCACAATTAGAGCATATAACATCATCTACAGAATATATAATGTCATTGGAATTACAATTTTTACAATTCATTTGACAACTAAAATACTATTTATAAATATATTTTAATTGCTATTCAGTTTTTATTATTAGTTCTTGAATTTATTTATTATTAATTTTAGAATTAGCGTATTCAAATGCTTCTGGTTTTATATAAAAAACATTTACATCTTTACCAAAAATAAGATGCCAACGTGTCTTTCTTGTATTTAATGAAATATCAATATTAAATTTAGAATTCATTATTTCTTTTACTTCTTTATCCGATATTTTATTATCTTGCTGTAAACATTTCATAAATATTTTTGAAATTTTAGTTGTTTTATTATCTATCCAATTATCAACTTGTTTTTTAACTAATTCATCATTCGATAAATTTTCTTTTTTATTAAATTCTTTTCCAACATATGGGAATTCACAATGTCTCATACCTATAAAACAGCCAAAATAAGTTAATTTACAAACATCTTGTATTTTTAATCCAGTTATATTTTCTATATTTTCAATAAAAACATCTTTAAATATACTCGAAATAGATGTTTTACACATGATTTTTTGTTTAGAAATGAAATTATTATTTTTTACCCATACAATAAAATGTTCCAATAGTTCTTTTCTTGCAACTTTGTTTTTAGGATCATTTGTAATAGTTATAAATTCAGTTACATATTTTTCATATACATATTTGTCAAAGAATTCTATTTTTTTATTTGTGTTTTTTAGTTCTAACCCTTCAAACCCTGCACAATTTGAAACATATATACCACGTTTTTTATCAGAATATGATATGTTTTGTCTATATTCTAATTTTGAAATGTCAATAATCATGTTTCGGATTTCTTTTTGAAAAGCAGTGCTCCAATTTCCTGTATCCAATTTTATGTGATTTATTTTATTTGGATATTTTTGTTTTATCCATTCATAAAAATCATTACAAATCATTTCTGTACCAATTTTTCCATTTTTTGTTATTATAACATTTTCGGAAAACCACTGTTCATAGATATTTTTAGGAATAATAACTCTGGCTTTATTTGAATTAATTAATCTATTACAACGATATCTCATGACAAATTCTATCAAATTATCAATAGATTCATCTATTTGATAATTATCATACACCATTATACTAAAATCAACTATTTGTTTTATACGTTCATAAGAAATATTAAACCATTCTGGTTTACTTAATTTAAATGGTTTAAGTAGTAATTTTATAAAATCTTCTATTATTTTTGCATTTTTAGTTTCATAAGTAAATAGATATTCGAATTGTGGATTACTTGATTTATGATTTTCCTGACGAACAAAAACATCGTTTGTTTTTGTACTTGTAAATATACCAATTTTATGAACATTTTTGATAACAGGGTTGTGACCAATATATAAATTTGCTACAGTTTCTTTTTCTTTCAGTTGAGCAATACATTTATCTTTCTCTTCCAAAAGTTTATCTTTATCTTCAATTTGTTTTTTAGTTTCTTCTTGGATTGATTTTTGTTGTTCAATTTGTTTTTTCTTTTCTTCTATTTCTTCTTTCATTAATTCATTATATATCATTTCTAATTTAATATAATAATCATGTATTTTATCAGCATTTTCTGTATTTGCTTTTAAACATAGTTTTTTAAACGTATTTATATTTAACATAATTGTTTCTTGATTAAATCCTCCTTCATTTTTGCGCTTCTCCGTTCGGAGAAGCGCGATCTTGTAATCAATATCGCTTTTAAAATGTTGTTGTAATAAACGTTTTCCATTACCTTTATTTGAAAAACCTATGAATTTCCATACATTATCCAAGTTTATGATAAAATCAGTGACTGGATTGTAATTTAAATACAAAAACAAATTACATACATACAATTGTTGTTCTTCGTCTGTAAAATGTTGTTGTAATTTATTAATTAAATGATTTTTATCGTATATTTCAATACTACTATTGTGTATAAGAGTTTTGATATCTACTGGTGTTTTATATTCTTCCATTTTGTTATAATATTATTATAAATTATTAACTTTAAATTAGTTTAATTAAATAAACGAATTTAAATTATTTGATTAATTATTTGATTTAAAACGTTTCAAGATATCTTTTTTTTCATTATCAGTTAATTTTGTTGGTTTATATTCAAGCTTATGTGTTAATAAACCAGATTTTTTAACAAAGTCTATAAATGGACCCTCTGAATATTCTTTACTCTGATCTATTAACATTCGTCCTACACTTGTTACGATACTACCAAGTTCTTTAAGAATTAAATTTCCTTGGCATCTTCCTAAAAATCCATAACAACTATTAAGTGATACTTTAATAGCAAGCTGTGTAGAATCTAAAATATCTGCTAATAATTTATTACCATCTTGCTGAGCCTTGGCCATTTGTCGTTTAACTTTTTTACGTTCTGAATAAAGTTCTTCTAATAAAGCAGGTAAAACACCTTGATTAATTTTATTACCATTTTCATCTATATGAGGTTGAACAATTGTGAAATCATAACTAACATCTCGTTTTTGACACTTTTCATCAGATCCTCTTTCTTTTTTTCGTGGATCATGAATTCTACAATAAAAACATGATTTACCACCGATATCAACTTCAAAATATGCTTGTTTACCACATACTAAACCTTTACTTTTACCACTTTTCCCAACACCTTCACAAGTATGTTTCATTTTATATTCTATTTTATCATCCCATGCAATGGTTTCATAATTTACACCTGGTATATTTTTATATTTTTCATCAAAAACAAAAGTACTATAACATAAATTTCTTGAAATCATAATTGTTGGATACAAACTGGCAAAATCTAAAACTGCTATATTATCCTTGTAAAATCCTGGAACTGGTGGTAAAACCGTAGCGCCAGTAAAACTATCGTCTACAGCATCTTCATTGGACCATACTCGCAATGCAATAAAATCTTTTCTTTTAAAAGTACACTTACGATTATAATATTCTTTTGTTAATTCAGTATCACATAATAAAGCAATGTGATTATCGGAATAAATTTCACATATTTTACAGGACATACTAACTCTTCTAGCAGGATTGGTTGTAGATTGTCCTAAATCAATTTCTATATAATCACCTATATTAGAGTCGTCAAAATTATGAGAATCTTTTGTTTTAATTTCAATCGGATAACTATCATTATTAAAATTTGTATGTGGAACTAAAAAATCCATTTGTCGTGCTTTACGTAAAAGCTGAGAATATACTTTAATTGTTTGACCTCTAGTTGTCAAAAATCCAATTGGAACATATGTTACATTAGCTAATTGAACTATATTTGTTAATATCAATTGTTTATCTACTAGTTTTTGCAAAAGTTCCGTATCTTGGATGCAATATTCACCAATTTCACGTATCTTATCTGGATGTCCATCTTCGTAATATCCAAAAATTTCCTTTGCACCAACATCATGTTTTCCTTCTTTTAATATTTCATTTGCAATATAATCAAGTTTATAACTAGGATACTTTTTCATACCTCGTTTAAAATGAATAAGTAAATCATAATTTAAACGTCCAGGAATATACATTCTTTGATATTCACTATCACCATATGCACTAGAACTAAAATATTCTTTTTTAACTTCTGCTGGTGTATTTATTAAACGACTCAATTTACTATAAATATATTTTTCTAAACCATATAATTTAGCACGTTCTTTTAAATACATACAATCAAAAGAATCTCCATTATAAGTATAAAAAATATCAGGATCCATATTAGAAATTATATCAACCCAACGTTTAATTAATTCTTTTTCAGAATTACATTCTTCAACAATTACAGTTGGATTATCTATTTTAGAACATCTTTTCAATGTTAATAAATGTTTCACTAAAATATCAGAATCATTTGTATATTTATAAGTAGTTGCAATCTGAAAAATTTCATTTGGATACATAGTATTACCATTTTTATCTCTTATTTTTTTATTTGGATCAGGAAATGTATAATCAAAACTATATACTTCAATATCCCATGAAGCTTGTAAAAAATTTGCCATATCTTGATGTTCCTTCATTGAAACTAGATCTTTTCTATCAATTTCAACTTCTATTTGACAACTTGATTCTTCACTTGTAACTTTATATTTTCTATGAGGTAATTTAATCCATCCAGCCATAAAAATATCTTTGATATGACAATATCTCATAAATGGTTCAAAATTACTTTCATACAATTTAAATTTTGTTAAACTCGTCGTGACATCTGGTATATTAACTGGTTTTTTAAATAAATAACGTGATTTCATCATTGCTTTATAATTACTAAAAACCAACTTTACAAATTTATATTGCTTATTATTTTTAAAACCAAATAAATCTTTTTTTTCTACAATACAAGATTTATGTTTACCATTTTCTTTAACTAATGCTTTTGGGAAATCTTTTAAATAATAACTAGAAGAAATATAATTCAAAAATCTAGATAATTTCAAACTATTAAAAGATTTATCTACTTTAATATAATAAAACGGTTTATATCCATTTATTTTACATGACACAGACACTCCACTTTTTGTAACACCAAAACAACGAATTGTATATTCGTCTAAATTACATCTACAATATTCTGAATTTCTATTACAATGGTTACATTCTTCACCTTCTTCTTCAGATACATCCTCTTGTGATTCATCTTGAGCCCACCATTCTATTAACTGCATATCAATATCTCGTTTTAAAAAATCAACATCTGGTTTTACATATTTTGATCTATAATACTTGTTCATCTTAAATAAAAGATTATGTATTATAATTTTATTTTTTTTTAATTTAATGAAACTACCACACTACCAATTAATTATTTATTATATTACCCGACCACTAGCAAACGTACGTACGAAATTAAGGGCAATATCTTAAGATATTGCCCTTAATTATTTAATTTTTTTGATTTTTTAATTTTTTAATTTTTTGCCAAAGTTTTGGAAGCCATCGGTATTAAACAACTGATGTTTCTTGCATTTTAAAAGAAGTATCCACAATATCAGAAGAATAATATTTGTTTTTTCTCATTTTTCTACATATAAAATTTACAATAACACTTATTATAACAATACTTAGATAAGACATCCAACTAATAAAAGCAAACATATATTTATAATCATTATTATCAAACTGATGATTCTTATAAATAGTATAACTAAACCCGCCAATCAATGTTGAAATCCAAAGAATAGAACCAAAATATGTTAAAATAAAACTTGATGTTTTACCACGCGTTCCCCATTGAGTATCCCATAACGTAAAAATTGCAGAAATTTTTGAAGGAATAATAACTAAAAAATATATAAAAGAATAAAGATGGTAAAATAAAAATCTAAAATCGCCAGTTTGAGTAATTGCATAAATACACTTGATAATAGAAATTCCGAATGTAACTAATACAGCAATAGACTGTTGTAAAACACTTCCAAAATACAAAATATAAACAATCCAATACAAGATTACAAAAAAATATAGAATATTATATAATAGTTCATAACACATCCAAACTGGATGCAAGTGAACACTTTGCAAATTAAATAAAAATTCTCTAAAATAAGATTTACTCCACCTTGTTTGTTGACGTAAATATTGAATCCAATTTGAAGGTGTATCAGTATATCCTTTTGCATATTCAGTATAAATAACTTTTTTGCCTTTTAGAAGAACTCTATTTGTTAGATGTCTATCATCACCAAAAGTACACTTTTCACCAAAAAAAGTTTGATTATACCATTCATCCATAATATCTTTTAAAACAGAAGACTTATAACATGCCATTGGCCCAGCTACACACATAACAGTTTTCCAATAAGATTGACATGCTCTTTCTAAGTTGAATGACATCCAATATCGATAAGAAACAATATTTGAAAGCAAAGAATCAGATGTATTCCAAATATTAATCTGACCAGCAACAGCACCTATTTCTTCTTGAATACACTGGTATGCCATTTCTTTTATTGCAGATTTATCTAACATAGTGTCAGAATCAGTTGTTACAACTACATCAACACTTGGATCTTGTGTTAAAATTTTAAATCCAGTATACAAACCTTCTCTCTTACCACCATGTGGTTGCATTATACACATAAATCTTTTACTAAAATCAATGTCTTCTTGTGTACCATCTGTAATGTGGCTAATGCCACTACCCAAGTTTGGGAAATCTGTATCACATAGTAGCTTATTTAATTTGACAACATTCTCATTTTTAAAAACTTCCTTATAAATAGATGACATATAAACATCAGCATATTCATTCCCATCAATAACAAATATAACTCTTTGAATATTTGAATATTCACTATCTCTAATAGTTTCAAGACATCTACGTAATAAATTTGGTTCTTCACGATATCCGACAATAATAACACCAACACCAAGATTAGCCCATTCTGGATTACGTTCTTTAACAGAATTTTGAATTCTTTTTTTGTTGATTTGACTAAAAATAATCTGTAAAATAAAATATACTAAACTATAAATACCATAAATACCAATTGCGAATTCTGGTAGGATAGAAATACGTCCATTTAAAATATATCCAATGATTCCAGGAACCAATAGAATTAATACTGTGCCAATTGCAAAAACGATTTTCATATTACTACTCAAAGTCATTTTATCTAAGTAATTAGAGTCTAACCCAAAGTTTTTTCATTTTTTTATTATTTAACTCGATAAAATACTGTGATAATTTATAAAATCATCAAATCAAATACGACGTACGAAATTAGGGGTAATATCTTAGATATTACCCCTAATTTATTAATAGAATATATTCTTTTTTTATTATTTTAAAAATATAAAACTTTAGTATCAGAATTATCGATAATAATTCGATCTGTTTCTTTATGAATATGATTTACAATAACTAAATTATATTTATTTAGTGAATTACTTGAAAAATATGAAGAATTTAGAAACGTAATATCATTTTTAGAATAATCTGATTCGACTAATGGATCATATACATCAACATTGATATTATTTTTAATAAAATACTTCATCATATCATAGGAAGGTGAATTAGTTAATAGTTTTTCTCCTTTTTTAAATCCAATACCTACAATTAAAATACTACTAATATTTGGATTTGACTTCATAATTTGTTGAACTTTCATACTTGGTCTAATTTTCATTAATTCAGTAGAATACTTTAAAACTGGTAGAACGCCATTGTGAAACAAATAATATGGATTTACTGGAATACAATGACCTCCAACACCAATTCCTGGATGGAATGGCATAAACCCAAATGGTTTTGTTGATGATGCAGAAATAACCTCTTTACAATCAATACCAATGGAATCGCACATATCTGAAATTTCATTAACATACGCAATATTAACCATACGAAAACAATTTTCATATAATTTACACATTTCAGCAGATTCAGTAGATGAAACCGGAACAATTTTTTTAATAACTTTACTATAAACAGTTTGGATTTTTTCTAAAGATTCTTGATCAATACCAGAAATAACTTTTGGAATATCTTCCATTTTTGGTTCAATACGACCTGGATCAACTCTTTCTGGTGAAAAGCCAACATAAACTCCTCTATCTCTAAATTCTCCAAAAATTTCACGTGTTGCACCAACATATACAGAACTTTCAATTACAATCAAAGATCCTTCTTGTACAATTGGCATTAATGTATTTTTTACAGAATAAAGACATGACAAATCAATCTTTCCCTTATTATCAACTAAAGTCGGAACAGAAACTAGAAATACATTACGATCACTAATATTATCAAAATTTGAATGAAAAATAACATCAGGATATTGTTGTTTTAATAAGTTAACTCGTTTTTCAGATACATCAATTCCAATAATATCATATTGTTTTTTAAAAGTTTGAAGTAAATGTTCACCAACATAACCTACACCAATAATACATACTTTAATATCTGATACTTTTGATATATACATATCCTTAATTAATAAATTAATTTAAAGTTAACAAATTCATTTTTTTATGTGTTAATTTTTATTCATTCTAAATTATTATTATATATACAAAGTATAATATTAAACTAACCTAGAATGAAATTATCATATGATGTTATATATAATATATATATGATGTGTGATGATTATATTACGTTAATAAATTTATCTTCATTAGATAAAACATTTTATTATAATTATATATCAAAATACAACACAAGTTTTAAACACAAGTTTGATATATTAAATGATGAATTTTTTCATTTATTCAAGTGTAATATTTATAATCAAAACACAAGTGTTATACTTATAAATCAAATGCAAAAAAATCATATAAAATTTATATATAATTTATATAAACGATCGATTTATAATTATTTAATAAATCTTGAGAATTACAATTATATTAATAATTTTTATATAATGTTGGGAAATATGATTATTCTACAAGGTAAAAATCATATTTATAAAACATGTAATATCACAGTAAATAAGAAGAAAATTAAAATTTACATACCAAAAACAAATGAACATATAGCAAAATTATTATCATTTAATAATTTTGTAAGTTATAGATTTTTAAAACAAAAATTAGAAGTATTTGATAATTTATTAATTTAGCAAAAGTATTTTTTTAATAATTTTTCTTGATTATGTCTAATCAATCTATAAATAGACGCTGATTCTGATACAGAATTAGATAAATTTATAATTTCTTCGAGTTTAATCAGTTTATTTGTTTTAGGGTTTAATATACGTATTAGTTTATTTACATACATTTTTTCATTATAAAGCATTGAATTATAAAAAACAGTGTTTGTTCTTTGAAAGAAGGATTTTATTTCATTATAATTATGACATAATAAATCATCATATTTTCTATTAAATCTATAACATGTAAAATAATAAATAAATTCTGAACTACATTGATTACAACAGGGTAATAAAACGGTATCGCTTAAATTTAATACTTTATAACCAAATATTTTTTTTAAACTACATAATGTTGTAGCTACACTCGACATATTATATAATTCATCAAATTTTATAAAAATATTATTAGAATATATATAATTATAATAATCAATTGATATATTTTTAATATTACCAAAATTATAGTAAAATCCCAAATAATTAATTTCATTTTTGTTAACAATTTTGTCACTTTTGTCACTTTTGTCACTTTTGTGAGTGATATCTTGAGTATTATAATTTTGCAAATCATTTAAAAAAAGTATATTTGAAGAAATATCTAAAATAGATTTATTTATAGAAATTTGAAAAATTTTATAAAATATAAATAATTCCATACTATTTTTATAGTTTGACATTACAAAAACGTCATCAGATTCATTTTCTAAAAAAAATATATATAATTTTTTAAATAATATATTAATATTTATAACGTTATCATTTTTAGTATGATAAGAATAATTTTTTTTAATATTGTTTATTATAATTTCTCGAATAAACATTCCATTTGATTGTAAATTTTTACTTATTAAATTTTTTAATATATATGATTTTTGACTTTCATAAATAGATCTAAAATACATTTCAAACCATTTATATAAATGATTACAATTTTTTACATTATCATCGTTGTTTTTTAATTCTTTAATTAATAAATATTTTTCAATAGATAAAATCTTATATTGTAATTTTTTATCTACTTTTTTTAAAGACAATACAGTAATAGGATTAATATAATCATATATATTTATTAATATATCAGTTGGTAAATTATTTAACATTTAAATATACAATAATTTAACAAAAATCAATTTTTAATTATTGATTCTTATACCGTGACAATTTATTGGATTTATATATTTTTCAAACCATATATCTACTGTCAATGCTGTTATATTGTCATCAGCATATTTATATTCGTATTTTATTGTATAACCAAAACTATTAAAGTATTCTTGTAATACATTGAACATATCCTTTGATATTTGCGATGGTATAATATCTGGACCATATAATTTTTTTGCTCCATTAATTAAAATTGTCATGAGAAAATGAAATAAATTAGATCCATTTGAAAAGTCAAACGATATTTCAAATGACATAGGTTGTTTTGGAGGATTTGAAAAAATCAATTCAACTATATCATTAATAGTTTGCATTACTTAATTATTAAAAATATAAAAAAAACACAATTTGAATTAATATATTTTATTAATTCAAATTTCACAAGGCCTTTATAGTTAAATTTTATAGTTAATCTAAATCATCAATCATACAAGTATCTTGTTCAGATATGACTTCTTTTTCTAATTTTGAATTTATATATTTAGTAATATCATTTAGATATAATTTTTTAAGATATGCACGTTTTTCATCGTCAGTTTTATCAAAAAATTCTATTTTACAAGATTCAGAATTTAAAAACTTTGTTTCAAAATTTTTAATAAATATTTGTAAATAATTTATAATATCATTTGCATATTCATCATCTTTATAAATAGAAGTTATTCTAAGACTATCTTTATATTTTTCTACTAATTTTGTATTATTATAATTTAACATATACATGTACAATTGGATTTGTGTTTTTTCATAATCTCTAAGAGTTGAAAAAAAGGATTTTGTTCTATTCTTTACTTCAACTATATAACTTTCTTGTGGATTTACATGATTTACATATAAACCATCAACTTTTCCACATAAAAACCAATCATAATTACTTTCAATAGAAAGTTCATATAAATAAACTTTATTAAATTGTTGAGATGTATCTAATTTAACACCAAATTTATTTTCATACATAACTATAGCACTATCTTCTTTTAAAGTTCCATGAGTTTTATTGATATAAGATTCTGCAGATTTTTTTAATTTGTCTTTTTGAGTATCATCTAGATCTAAAGTATCAACTTTTGTATTCAACATAATTCTTTTATCGTTAGTATCTATAGTTGCAGACTGTATAGAATCCATTATAGTTGATCCAACAATTTTTTCCATTTGTTGATGATGTGTAAGATCAATAGAATCAATTTTTGATTCTAAATCAGAAATTGTATTTTTAATTTCTTGAAATTGTTTATCAAGTTTTTTTACTTGAATGTCAAATTGTCGTTTAGTTATAAGTTTTTGTTGTAACTCTTGTTCTAAACTAATTTTTTTTACATCAAGATCACTTTTATGTAATTTAATTACAGAAATTTTGTCATTATAATTACTAAGAATATTTTGATAATTTACAGAATCGCATTTTTTCCAAAGACGTTCAAATGGTTTTACAAAATCCCATTTATTCTGGCCAATATAAGAAGCAACATCACTTATATTTATAAAAATTTTTTTTTTAATAGAACTCATATAATAATTATTTTGTTTCTGTAATTATAATTAAGTTTTTTGTTTTTAAATAATTTATTTTATTATTTAAATAATTTAAAATATTGTGTTATAATTATAAATGGATCAACATTTAGTATCATATTATATTGGTATTTTTATTATTTTTGCAAGTCATATATACATGCTTTACAAACCACAACAATCTGCAATAAATATGCAACAACATTCTTATGTTAATATTGGTGCAGGATTATTTATTGCCTACTATTTTTTACATAAAGAAGGTTACATAAAATTTTAGAGAAAGATCAAAATTTTTAGTCTTCAATTTTGAAATCACTTGGTTTTAGTCGTTTTCCTCCAAAACTTGTTAATTTATCATTAACATAATTTATAACTTTATCTAATAAACTTTCATTATCCTTTAAAACAATCTTATAAAACCCAAGAATAGGTTTAGCTAATTGTTCAAGATAACATGTTCTATTAAAAAACAGATGGTTTTCAATAACATATTTTGGATCTTCTGCCAAGTCAGATTTTTTAATTTTTTGATCATAACATTCAATAAAAATATATGGAATACGATCTCCTACTTGAACTTCTTCTTTTCTTTCTTTTAACTTTTTTGCTAAATTAACATGTGCTATATTATCTGATTTATAACTTTTTGCTAACATTGCAGATACAACAAGATCATCAATGTCAACTTCATAATTTTCTATTTTATTAATATATTTTTTAAATACTTCTATACTTTCATCAATACAATCATCATTTCCTTTCATTATAGTATCAATAATTTCTTTATAACAATTTTTTACCATTTTACAATAATCTCGTCTAGTTAATGCAATACCTTTTGCATCAATACCTTTTAATTGAAATGGGTCTTTCATATTTTCATATTTGTTAGCAATATATCGTTTTTTAGTTAATAAAACAAATGGTTGAAATACTTTTTCGAATTCCATTTCAATCGGTGGTCTATCAAAAATTTCTTTAGTAAGTTTTTCACCACATATTGTTGCAAGTCTAAATGTATCTTTTCTGTTAGAGTCAAAATCGTCACGATTATATTTTAGTTTTAAGAAAATTGAGTCGGTGTTTGATACGATTATATCTCCAATTCCTGCTTGAAATCGGCCACAATCAGTTTCGATATCATATACATAATTATAATCTTTAGAATCTACTGGTTCAATTTTCTTAATTTGATTATGTATCTTACGTTGATTACTTGTTGTAATAGTATGACGAATTATATTTTCTTTGTCTGATCTTGTATTTAAGGATACATTATATCCTAATTTTCTCATTAAATAATACAATCCAGATGAACCGATTTTACCTTTATTATCAAATCTAGTACAACCTATTGATTCTTTATCTTTTCTACATCCATCTGC
>Ga0102830_1000100_pt1 | contig 41572 bp, 40 predicted proteins | sample ColrivemetaGS703_FD_84511 | JGI IMG/M metagenome (GOLD analysis project Ga0102830, IMG submission 84511) | Estuarine microbial communities from the Columbia River estuary - Freshwater metaG S.703 | ecosystem: Environmental > Aquatic > Marine > Intertidal zone > Estuary | place: USA: Columbia...
ACGCCACAAAATCCACAAGAACGTGTGCAGATATTTCCTAAAATCATGAAAGTTGCAGTGCCCTCTCCCCAGCATTCTCCCATATTTGGACAACTTCCGCTAGTACAAATTGTATTTAATTTATACTTGTCAACTAATCCTCTAAGTTCGGTATATTTTTTACCAACAGGAAGTTTTACTCGCAACCAATTTGGTTTTTTTTGTCTTTCAGGAAGTAATACATTTTCTGTCATTATTTTATTCTTTTGAGAGTACAAATTTACAAAGAAATCATTTAAATACTTGTTAAAAACCAAACACTAAAACCAATCAAAAAAGCGATTCCAATCAAACTCAGCATTTTTGTAAAAATATTGGGTTGAAATTCTTTGGGAGTGTGTTTTCCGAAAATTAATATATAATTTAGAATGGCGTAAAACGGTGCCGTTAAGAATGATAAAATTGTAGCTACTTTTACCAAAACACCCATGTTATTTATAAAAAACTGTAAAATAACAAACGTTCCAATCAATAAGAAAACAATCCAAAACCAATAATTAAAGATCGTTTTTTTGCCAAAAAGCAAATTTGTTGAAATTGTCATAGCCCTTGGAGATGCATCTAAAGTGGTGATTGTGGTGCTAAACATTGTAGTGAAAGCAGCAATTGCAATGAAAATATAAGAGAAACCTCCTAAGTTTTTAGTATATAAATTGATGAGTTGTGAAGCAAAAACAGTTCCTTTATTTGAAAAAGTTTCTCCTGATTTATACATGACTAATGCGCCTAAAAATATAAAGCAGGCTCCTAAAAACTGAGTTCCAAGATAACCAATATTAAAATCAAATAATGCCTCTTTTGAAGAAGTTCTTGAAGCGGTTGTTTTATTTTTTTCAACAGACCAAATAGAATGCCAAATAGAAACATCTAACGGTGCTGGCATCCATCCTAAAAATGCGATTAAAAAAGTGATTTCTAAGGCTCCTGAAGGAAAAATTTGAGTAAAATTCAACTCCTGATGTGATTTTGAAAATGCAATCAAAACAGCTAAAATTGTACTGATTGTCAATATTATAATGATGTATTTCATTAAATTATCTAACACTTTGTATTTTCCAAAGGCAAGTATTAAAATACTTATGAGCAATAAAACAGAAGACCAAATCACTAAATTATTGGAAATTCCAAAAAGTTCGGCAGCCAATCCAGCTGTAACAATTGTAACAGCAGCTTGAATTGTAAACATGCTTGCTAAATTTAGGATGTAATAAATTACTAAAACAGGTTTTCCTAATTTTCGATAACCATCTAGCAAAGTTTCACCTGTTGCAGCAACATATCTTGGTCCAAATTGAAAAAATGGATACTTTAAAATATTTACCAAGAAAAGTGCCCATAACAATCCAAATCCAAAATCAGCGCCCGCTCTTGTAGATTGTACTAAGTGTGAAACACCTACTGCAGCTCCTGCAAATAACAATCCAGGCCCCAAAGATTGTAAGAGTTTTGTTTTCATTTAAGACTTTCTTATGACTTCTGCTAATAATTTTTTTGCTCTTAATAATTTGATTTTTACGTTATTAACAGGTTCTTGTAATTGCTCAGAAATTTCTTTATAACTCAATTCTTGAAAATAGCGCAACTGAATCACCTCTTGATATTTTGGTTTCAATTGTTTGATGTCTCTTAATAACTTTGCTAAATTTTGTTCTCCAATAATAGTATCCTCAGGGGTAGGATTTTCATCAGCAATTTGATATACTTTTGCTCCTTGCTCTTCTGATATTTGAACAGAAATTGAACTATTTTTTTTTCGTATTAGATCTATATGTACATTTTTAGAAATGGTTATTAGCCAAGTTTTAAAGACATAATTTTCATCAAAAGTATCTATTTTTTCAAAAGCTTTTGAAAAAGTTTGAATGGTTATATCTTCTGCTTCGTTCTCGTTTTTAGTAAGCTTAAGTTGGTAATTATAAACGGCAATCCAAAAAGTATCTAACAAGAAACGAAAGGCAGCTTGATGGCCACCTTTTGCTCTAGCAATTTGATTTACAAGATTTTTAGAATCTATTTCCAATGAGTTGGTTTTGACTTCAAATTAGCGATAAAGATACTAATTTGAATCAATAAAAAACTGATATCTAATAAAGGTAAAAAGAAGATTAGATTTTTTTCTTCCATTCTTTTGGATGCTATTCCAATGACAATATATTGGACTAAAAAGTAAATTCCAAAAAATATAACAATGGTTAAGGTCGGATAAAAGAATAGTAAAAGGATCCCTAAATTATAGAAAAAAAACTTTGAAATACTGAATAATCCTATTAAAAATCGATGTTTTGGTTGGTACCTTTTTTCTAAAAACACTTTTTCTCTTTGATTCAAAAACCAATGAAAAAATGTTTGTGAAATAACACTTTTAGTAAAGCTATTTTTTTGGATGCAAAAAGCTGTATTTGTTTTATTTGCAGCATCTTGTATAAACAAATTATCTTCACCTAACTCTTGTTTCATATGATTGATAAATCCTTTTGCACGATAAAATTCTGATTTTGTATATGCCAAATTTTTGCCATCAGCCATAAAAGGAATACCTAAATTTGCAAAATTCAAGTATTGCAATGCAGCTATAAAATGATAAAACCGGATTAAAAAATTAGACGTATTTTTCTCGTTTATAATCGTTGAATATCCTAAAACTATTGATTTTTCTTCAGAAAATTCTTGGCTCATTTTTGACAACCAATTTTCTGAAATAGGTTTGCAATTGGGTTCTATAAATACTAAATGTTCGTATTTTGCAGCTTTGATTCCGAGAGTTAGAGCATATTTTTTACTACCCCAAAAAGCTTCATTATTTTCTACACTAACAAGTTTGATGTTAGAATTAGTCAACGCAAACAAATTGATGATTTCCTCAGTATTGTCTGAGGAATTGTTATCAATCAAAACCACTTCAAAAGTTGGATGATTTTGTGATAAAATTGAAGGAAGAAAATTGCTAAGGTTTTCAGCATTATTTTTAGCGAAAATAATGACTGAAACAGGAAATGCAGTTTGTTTTTTTGTTCTTTTTTTTAAAAAAAATATTGATGTAAAGATTAAATAATAAATGATTTGGATTGTTGTAAACACAACAAAAATGTAGAATACTACCGAAAAATTCATCGTTAAATCTTGAATTATTTATGTTGAGGTTCGCTGCAAGTGTCAAATTGATCTGGATTTTTTCCACAAAAACCACAAGCAACACCATCTTTATTTAACATTGGATTTTGGCTTGCACAAGTTCCTGCAAATTTACCATCTTTTTTTGCCCAAATTTTTATAGCAATTCCTGCAACACCCAATATTAATAATCCGAAAGTAAGTAGTAATAATTTCATAAAAAATGTAAAGTGCAAAGGTACAAATTATAAACAGTTTCTTAAATTGAAATTACTGCTTTTTTAGAACGTTTAAGAGATAATATTTACTTCAATTTCTAATTCAATTTGAAATTTTTCTAAAATAGTTTTTTGAATTTTTTTTGCCAAATTCAATATTTCAACTCCTGTTGCATTTCCATAATTAACAAGTACAAGAGCTTGTTTCTCATGAACGCCACAATTTCCAAAACGTTTTCCTTTAAATCCAGCTTGTTCAATAAGCCATCCTGCAGGAATTTTTACTACAGTTTCTGATATTTTAAAATTTGGAATAGTTGGGAATTCAAGCTGTAATTTTTCAAAATGAGTTGAGGAAATCAATGGATTTTTAAAAAAACTGCCACTATTTCCCAATTCTTTTGGATCAGGCAATTTTGATTTTCGGATACTAATTACAGCTTCCGAAATATTTTTTAACATTTGGGATCCAATCTTTTGAGTGGTCAATTCAGCTTCAATTGCTCCATAAGATGTATGAAAAACATGATTTTTTTTAGATAAACGAAATGAAACAGTAACTATAATAAACTTATCTTTTTGATCATTTTTAAAAATTGAATCTCTATAACCAAATTTACATTCTTCGTTTGTAAAAGTGTTTATTTTTCCAGTTTCAATTTCAACAACTGAAACTTTGGTGATTGTATCTTTTACTTCAATACCATAAGCACCAATATTTTGTATTGGACAAGTACCAACTTTTCCTGGGATTAAAGATAGGTTTTCAATGCCTCCATAATTGTTTTCAACGCACCAAAGTACAAATTCATGCCAATTTTCACCAGCATTTACAGTTATTTCAACAGAATTTTCGTTCTCATTTTCAATTGAAATTCCTTTGATGTCAATATGAACTACTAATTTTTCGATATCATGTGTAAGTAACATATTGCTACCGCCAGATAGCAAAAACAAGTCTTTTTCTTTGGATAAAAGCTTTTGTAATTCTACAATAGAATGAATGTTTACAAAGCGTTTAGCCTTGACATCAATACCAAAAGTATTGTAATTTTTGAGTGATATGTTTTCTAAAATAGTCAATTAGTCTTTATAAATTTGTAAAGCTTTTTTTAAAATTACTACTGATTTTTTCAAACTTTCTTCGTTCAAAACATACGCAAGTCTTATTTGATTCAGTCCAACATTGGGAGTTGAATAAAATCCAGCTGCAGGCGCAACCATCACAGTTTCGCCATTAACATCAAAAGATTCTAACAGCCATTGAGCAAAATTATCTGCGTTTTTGATAGGTAATTCTACAATACAATAAAAGGCACCTTTTGGTTTTGCAACTCTGATTCCATCAATTTTTTGCAAACCTTCAATCAAGGTATTTCTTCTTTTAGCATACTCGTTTTTCACATCATCAAAGTACGATTGCGGAGTGTCTAAAGCTGCTTCACAAGCAATTTGCGCCAAAGTTGGCGGACTTAAACGTGCTTGTGCAAATTTTAAAGCAGTTTTTATAACTTCTTTATTTTTAGAAACAATACAGCCAATTCTTGCACCACACATACTGTATCTTTTTGATACAGAATCAATTACAATTGCATGATTTTCTAAATTTGATTCGCGTAATATAGAGTAATGTTCATTTCCATCATAAATAAATTCTCGGTAAACTTCATCAGCAATTAAAAATAAATCATGTTTGATGACAATTTTCGCCAACTTGTTAATTTCGTCTCTGCTATATAAATATCCTGTTGGATTTCCTGGATTGCAGATTAAAATTGCTTTTGTTTTTGAGGTAATTAATTTTTCAAATTCTTCAATAGGAGGTAAGGAAAAATCATCCTCCATTTTTGAAATTACGGGAACTATTTTAGCACTTGATGCAGCTGAGAAACTGTTGAAATTTGCATAAAAAGGTTCAGGAATAATCACCTCATCATCAGCATCCATAATGCTTCCAAAAGCAAAAAGTAATGCTTCAGAACCTCCAGTTGTAACAATTATTTCATCCTGATTTACATCAATTTTGTATTTGCTGTAATAGTTAGCAATTTTTTTTCGGTATTGTTCAGAGCCATTAGAACTAGAGTATTCCAAAATTTCTAAAGAGTGATTGCTAATCGCTTTTAACGCTATTTCAGGAGTTTTGATATCGGGTTGACCAATATTTAAGTGGTAAATTTTTTTGCCTTGTTTGACAGCTTTTTCAGCATAAGGAGCCAGTTTTCTGATTGGAGATTCTGGCATTTGTTGTCCTTTTTTTGAGATAGAAGGCATATTTTTTTTTGGTTTTAATGTGCAAATTTGCAAAATATATTTTTATGGAGAACTTTTTAATGCATTTTATTTGAAGGTTAATTATTTGCAAAAAAAATAGTTTTCCAAATTCTTTATGCGTATTTTCAGAATTTATATTTAAAACTCTTTTTTTTTGAAAATTAAGATTATTATTTTTTTTATTTTTTTTCTCATTTTGCCCTTGAATTCAAAAGCGCAAGAGGGTTTTCGTTTTTTAAATAAAACAAAAAATAAAGTAAGAGTAGATTTTAAATTGATTAATAATTTGATGGTTATTCCGTTGAAAATTAATAATAAAGAACTTGCATTTATACTGGATACAGGTTCAAATAAAACTATTTTATTCAATATTTCTGACAATGATACTATTGGATTGAAAAATATTGAAAAAGTAACTTTGCAAGGACTTGGAAAAGGAAATTCGGTTGAGGCGCTTTTATCTCAAAAAAATACCATTTCATTGCAAAATATTCAAAGTGAAAATGAAACTATTTATGTTATTTTAAGAGATTATTTTGATTTATCTGGCAAAATGGGAGTTACAATCCACGGAATTATTGGTAACAATTTGCTTGATGATTTTGCGGTAAAAATCAATTATATTTCTAAAAAAATTGATTTTTATCAATCAAAAAAAAATAAATTTAAAAAGTGTAAAAAATGCTCCATTTTACCAATCAGAGTCATCAGAGGAAAGCCTTTTATTCAAGTAAAAGTAAAACTAGATACTGTTGATAAAGTCTTTACTGATGTTAATTTATTGATAGATTCTGGTGGAAGTGATGCTTTGTGGTTGTTTGAAAATTCAAAAGAAAATATCAAAACACCAATCAATTATTTTAATGATATTTTGGGAGAGGGATTGAGTGGAACTATTTACGGAAATAGAAGTAGAATCCCCGCGTTGCAATTAGATGCTTTCGAAATTCCAAAGCCAACAGTTTCATTTTTAGATTCTTTAACTACTGTCAATGCTAAAATTTTCAAAGAGAGAAATGGAAGTCTTGGTTCAGAAATTTTAAAAAGGTTTACAGTTTGGATTGATTATCCAAATAAAGTTTTAATGCTTAAAAAAAACAGTAATTTCTCTAGAGATTTCAATTACAATATGAGTGGTTTAGAGCTGGTTTATAATGGGAAACAACTTGTCAAAGAAGAGGAAATTAAAACGGTTAAAGATGCTTACAATCAGGGTTTAGAAGCAAATAATACTGTAAATTTTGTAACGAGTTTTTCTTACAAATTTAAACCTTCTTTTAAAATAAAAAGTGTTGCTAAAAACTCTCCTGCTGAAGAAGCAGGTTTGCAAAAGGATGACATTATTTTACATATCAACGGAATTCAAACGCATGAACTTAATCTTGGTTCAATTTTAGAAAAATTACAAGAAAAAGATGGGAAAAAAATAAAAATCACCATTAAAAGAAATGGAAAAATACTAAAATTTGAATTTTATTTAAAGCAAAAAGTTTGAAAAATTAATTAGAAAGTAAACTTTTCTCTTTTTCTAAAGAAGCTGTTTGCTCTACAATTCCTTTAATTCTGATTATTTTTCTTGGCTCTTTTGCATTCGAAAAAATAGTAATTTGTTTTGAAAATCCACCCAATCTTTTGGTATCATAAGAAACTTTAATCTCACCTTTTTCTCCAGGCATGATTGGTTTTTCAGGCTTTTTTGGAACTGTACAACCGCAAGAAGATTGAATATTTTCGATAATCAAAGGTTGTGTTCCCACATTAGTAAAAACAAAAACTTTTTCACCATTTGAGTTTTGTGAAATTTTTCCATAATCAATAGTTTCAGCTTCAAACTTAAATTCTTGAGAATGAATGGCAATTGAAATAAAAAGAAATGCGAATAATGAGAATATTATTTTCATGTTGTAAAATTTTATGTAAAATTATAGAATAATATTTGTTTTAAAAAATCATAGCGTAATTTTTTATACAAATCAGATAATTGTACTTTTGCCAGCTATATTCAAAAATTATTCTTAAAAATGACAATTCCATCAAAATATGATGCAAGCCAAGTAGAAAGCAAATGGTATCAATATTGGACTGAGAACAAGTATTTCCATTCCATTCCTGATGAAAGAGAGCCTTATACGATTGTAATTCCACCTCCAAATGTTACTGGCGTTTTACATATGGGTCATATGTTGAACAATACCATTCAAGATGTGTTGATCAGACGTGCACGTTTGTTGGGTAAAAATGCGTGTTGGGTTCCTGGAACAGATCATGCCTCTATTGCTACTGAAGCAAAAGTTGTTGCGAAATTAAAAGAGCAAGGAATCAATAAAAATGACTTGACTCGGGAAGAATTTTTGGCTCATGCTTGGGAATGGAAAAATGAATATGGAGGCATTATTTTAGAGCAATTAAAAAAATTAGGAGCCTCTTGTGATTGGGATAGAACTGCGTTTACAATGGATCCTGCAATGTCAGAATCTGTAATCAAAGTTTTCGTGGATTTGTATAACAAAGGATTGATTTACAGAGGATTTAGAATGGTAAATTGGGATCCTGAAGCCAAAACAACCTTGTCTGATGAAGAAGTTATCTATGAAGAAAAACAAGGAAATTTATACTTTTTACAATATAAAATTCAAGATTCAGAAGAGGTTTTAACCATTGCAACTACAAGACCTGAAACCATTTTTGGAGATACTGCTATTTGCATCAATCCAAATGATGAACGTTTTGCTCATCTGAGAGGGAAAAAAGCGATTGTGCCTATTTGTAATAGAATTATTCCAATTATTGAAGATGAATATGTAGATACTGAATTCGGAACAGGTTGTTTAAAAGTAACGCCTGCTCATGACGAAAATGATAAAGTTTTGGGTGATAAACATCAACTTGAAATTATTGATATTTTTAATGATGATGCTACTTTAAATTCTTTTGGATTGCATTATCAAGGGAAAGATCGTTTTGAAGTTCGTAAAGAAATTGCAACAGAATTGTCTGAAAATGGTATATTGGTAAAAACAGAACAACATACACATAAAGTAGGAACTTCTGAAAGAACCAAAGCAGTGATTGAACCCAGATTGTCTGATCAATGGTTTTTAAAAATGGAAGCATTAGCGAAGCCAGCTATTGCTGCTATTTTGGGCGAAAATTCAGAAGTTAATTTGGTCCCCAAAAAGTTTGAAAATACTTATCGTCATTGGATGGAAAATATTCGTGATTGGAATATTTCTCGTCAATTGTGGTGGGGACAACAAATTCCTGCGTATTATTTTGGTGATGGAAAAGAGGATTTTGTTGTGGCAGAATCTATTGAAAAAGCACTTGAATTAGCAAAACTAAAAACTAAAAATGCAACACTCACGATTCAAAATCTAATACAAGATAATGACGCTTTAGATACTTGGTTTTCTTCTTGGTTGTGGCCAATTTCGGTTTTTGACGGAATTCGAAACCCTGAAAATGAAGAAATTAACTATTATTATCCAACCAATGATTTAGTTACAGGCCCAGATATTTTGTTTTTTTGGGTAGCTAGAATGATTATTGCGGGCTATGAATACAGAGGTAAAAAACCGTTTGAAAATGTGTATTTGACAGGTTTGGTTCGTGACAAACAGCGCAGAAAAATGTCAAAATCTTTGGGAAATTCTCCTGATGCACTTAAATTAATTGACGATTATGGAGCTGATGGAGTTAGAGTTGGATTGTTGTTAAGTTCTGCTGCTGGAAACGATTTGATGTTTGATGAAGAATTGTGCCAACAAGGAAAAGCTTTTGCCAATAAAATTTGGAATGCTTTTCGTTTGATAAAAGGTTGGGAAATTGATGGTGATTTAGCGCAACCAAAAACTGCAAAAATTGGATTAGAATGGTATGAAGCAAAATTTCAAAAAACATTTTTAGAAGTTGAAGATCATTTTTCAAAATACAGATTATCAGATGCTTTGATGGCAATTTATAAACTGATTATGGATGATTTTTCTTCTTGGTTATTGGAAATTGTAAAACCTGCTTATCAGCAACCAATTGACCAAAAAACATACAATTCAGTTATTGAAGTGTTGGAATACAACTTGAAAATGTTGCATCCATTCATGCCATTTTTGACTGAAGAAATTTGGCAACATATTGCTGAGAGAACTACTGGAGAAGCGCTCATCATAGCAAAATATCCAACTCAAAAAGATTTTGATATGAATATCATCAATCAATTTGAATTTGTAACAGAAGTTATTTCCGGAATTAGAACTATCAGAAAAAATAAAAATATTCCTTTTAAAGATAATATCGAAGTTTTTGTTATCAACAACGAACAAAATTCAGGGAGTTTCGATGTAGTAATCCAAAAACTCATAAATTCTTCTTCGATTCAATACGTTTCAGAAAAAGTGGATGGAGCTTCTTTCAGAGTAAAATCGAACGAATATTTTGTTCCAATTGCAGCAGAGAATATTGATGTTGCTGCTGAAAAAATAAAATTAATAGAAGAACTTCAGAGAGCTGAAGGATTCTTAAAAAGTGTGCAACAAAAATTATCAAACAAACGTTTTGTTTCAAGTGCGCCACCACAAGTAATTGCTATGGAACGCAAAAAAGAAGCAGATTCCTTGGCAAAAATCGAGATGATTAAAAGTAGTTTATCAAACTTATAAAAATTGAAAAGGGAAGTTTTTACTTCCCTTTTTGTATTATAAAATTTGATGTATGTCATTCAATTCTTTTTCAGAAAAATGAGTGTTTTGAGTGGCTTTTATACTATCCAAAATTTGATCAGTTTTGCTTGCACCAATTAACACAGAAGTGATTCTGTGATCTTTCAATATCCAAGAAATTGCCATTTGTGCCAAGGTTTGGCCTCTGTTTTGAGCAATTTCATTCAGTGCTTTAATTTTTGGCAACATTTCTATAACTAGGTTTGCGCTTAAAAAAGGGCTATCTTTTATTGCTCTTGAATCTTTTGGTAAACCATTGATGTATTTATTACTCAACATTCCTTGTGCTAAAGGCGAAAAACAAATGCTTCCAACACCCGAATTTCCTAACAAATCCAACAATCCATTTTCAATCCATCTGTCAAATAAATTATATCTTGGTTGATGAATCAAACAAGGTGTGCCTAAATCGTTTAAAATTTTAAAAGCGGCTTCAGCTCTTTCAGGTTGATAATTGGAAATTCCAATATACAAAGCTTTTCCTTGGCGAACCATCAAATCTAAAGTACCCATAGTTTCCTCTAAAGGCGTATCATAATCGGGTCTATGATGGTAAAAAATATCAACATAATCCAATCCCATTCTTCGCAAACTTTGGTCTAAACTTGCCACTAAAAATTTTTTTGAACCCAAATCACCATAAGGACCTTCCCACATTCCGTAGCCAGCTTTAGATGAAATAATCAGCTCATCTCTGTATTGTTTGAAATCTTTTTTTAGGATTTTTCCGAAATTTTCTTCAGCAGATCCTGGAGGTGGCCCATAGTTATTTGCCAAATCAAAATGTGTTATTCCGTTATCAAAAGCACATTTTAACAATGCTCTTTGATTGGTAAAATCATCATTTTTTCCGAAATTATGCCACAGTCCTAACGATATTTCTGGCAATAGTAAACCACTATTACCAGTTCTTCTATACTTCATTTTTTCGTAGCGATTTTCGGAAGCTATATATTTGAATTTTTTGCTCATAATTTTTAGATTAATGCTTCTTTCAAAAGAGTTATAGGATGTTTGGCAATTCGTTTTGTACCGTCATAAATTTGATGACGACAACTTGTTCCTGATGCTGCAATTTCGGTTTCAGGAGCACAGTTTCTTATTTTTGGAAACAGGGTATCTTCCCCAACTTGCATACTGATTTCATAATGCTCTTTTTCATAACCAAAAGAACCTGCCATTCCGCAACAGCCTGTATTTAAAATAGTTACTTTGTAATTTTTGGGGATATTTAATATTTGAAAACTTGCATGAGTGCTTGATAAGGCTTTTTGATGACAATGTCCGTGAATCTTGATTTCTTTTCCTTCGGATGAAAATAATGAAATATCAACATTGTTTTTTTGATGTTCATTACTTAAAAATTCTTCAAAAGTGAGTGCGTTTTTAGCAATTTTTTCAGCGGCTATTTTATCTGTTGCCAAACGAATATATTCGTCTCTAAACGTCAAAATTGCAGAAGGTTCAATCCCAATTAAAGGAGTTTCATCAGAAATTATATCTTTAAAAAGGGCAATATTTTTATCACATACTTTTTTGGCTTCTTTTAAAAATCCTTTAGAAATAAAACTGCGTCCACTTTCTTCGTGTTTCAAGACAATAACTTCATAGCCCAATTTTTCCAACACAAAAACAGCATCTTTTCCGATTTCAACATCATAAAAATTAGTAAATTCATCATTAAATAAATATACTTTTTTTGATTTTTTGATAATATGTTCTTTAGCAAACCAATTGCTAAAAGTAGTATTTGCCAATTTAGGAACGCTTCTTTCTTGCGCAATTCCCATCACAGATTTTGTGAATGAAGTATTCAAAACAAGGTTTGTAATTACAGGTGCAATGCTGCCTATTTTGTTGTATTTCACATTATTTGCGAACAGTGAATTTCGAAAAGAATACCCATTAGTTTCTTGATATTGATACAAAAATTCAGCTTTCATAGTAGCAATATCTACGTTACTTGGACATTCAGAAGCACAGGCTTTGCAACTCAAGCAAAGGTCAAAAACTTCTTTTAATTCTTTGTGATTAAATTTGTTAGCTTCATCAGAATTGGTTAAAAAATCGCGTAATGCATTTGCTCTGGCTCTAGTGGTATCTTTTTCATTTTTGGTAGCTCTGTAGCTTGGGCACATGGTTCCACCTGCAGAAGCAGGTTTTCTACAATCTCCAGAACCATTGCACTTTTCAGCTAATTTTAAAATTCCTTCGCTATCAGAAAAATCTTGAATCGTTTCAATTACGGGTTCTATTCTATCAACTTCATAACGCAAACTTTTATCCATTGGAAAAGCATCTGTAATTTTTCCTTGGTTAAAAACATTTTGTGGATCAAATGCTTTTTTGATTCTTCGTAACAATTGATAATTCTGCTCACCAATCATCAAAGGAATAAATTCTGCACGCACAATGCCATCTCCATGTTCACCACTAAATGAACCTTGGTATTTTTTGACTAATTGTGCAGTTTCAGTTGTTATTTTTCGAAACAGCACAACATCCTCTTGCTTTTTTAAATTCAGAATTGGGCGTAAATGAATTTCTCCTGCTCCAGCATGAGCATAATACACAGCGTCTTGCTGGAAACGATCCATCATTTGTGTGAATTCTTCGATATAATTTGGCAAATCTTCCAAAGCAACAGCAGTATCTTCAATACAAGCCACGGCTTTCATATCGCCAACAATATTTCCCAACAATCCCAGACCCGCTTTTCTGAGTTCATGAACTTTATTGATATCAGCACCATAAACCTTTGGATGGTAAAATCCGAAGTTGTTTTTTTCTAGGTCTGCAATCAATTTATCTGCTAAAATTTCAGTTTCTTCTGTTGAATTTGAAGAAACTTCCAACATCAAAATAGCTTCAGGATCGCCTTGTAAGAAAAACCTATTTTTAGTCTGCTCACGGTTGTTTTTGGTACAATCTAGAATGGTTTTATCCATTAATTCACAGTTGTAAAGATTGTGTTTCATGGCAGTTAAAGTAGCTTTCATACTCTCATTAATACTTGTAAAATGAGAGCAAACCATGATGCTTTCTTTGGGAGGAAGTTCATTTAATTGTAGGGTAATTTCGGTTGAAAATGCTAAAGTTCCCTCACTTCCTGTCAATAATTTTGAAATATTTATGGTTGATTGTTTACCACCAAATAATTCACATTTCAATAATTCATCAACAGCATAGCCTGTATTTCTTCTGTGAATAGTTTCTTTTGGAAATTCTTTTTTGATTTCTTTTTGATGAATTTCAGAAGAAAGTTCTTCATAAATCGTTTTATAAATGCTCCCTTCTAAAGAATTTTGAGTTGCTTTTACAACAAATTCATCTGAAGTTATTTCCTGAAAAGTAGCTGAAGTTCCATTACTTAAAATGGCTTCAATTTTCAGAACTTTGTCACGAGTCACACCATACTTTATAGAGGTGCTTCCTGAAGAATTGTTGCCAACCATGCCGCCAATCATACATCTATTGGATGTTGAGGTGTTTGGGCCGAAAAATAATCCGAAAGGTTTTAGATAATTATTCAGTTCATCGCGAACAATTCCGGGTTGAACTGTGATGGTTTTTGCGATTTCATCAAAATGAATAATTTTGGTAAAATATTTAGAAACATCCACCACAATTCCATCCCCAACACATTGACCTGCCAATGAAGTTCCTGCAGTTCTTGGAATTAAAGTAACATTTTTTTTGAAGCAAAATCAATTAAAATTTTGATATCATTTTGGTTTTTTGGAAATGCAACTGCTAGTGGAATTTTTCGATAAACAGAGGCATCTGTTGCGTAAATTGTTTTATGCAATTGATCAAAAACGAGTTCTCCAGCAAGTGAATTATGTAAGTTTTCTAAAGTGAGATTATCAATCATTGAGTGTAGACAAAATAGATTTTTGGATATACAAATATCCGAATAATATTTGCAAAAAGTATCATTGACTTATTTGTTTTGTCACTTTTATTGATTTCTTAGTAATTGGTTTTTTAACTTTAAAATCAATGGAAAAAGTGGATAATTATCAACTTTTACTCAAAAAAACTTCTTAATGAATTGTTAAAGAAATATCAATTCATTTTCAGATTCCTATATTTGTTTTTATATCAAAATCAATTCAGTTCTAATGAAAAAAATCACCCTACTATTCTTACTTTTTTCGGTTTATAGCTTTTCTCAAAAAGTAGATTTATCTTACTATTTACCAGTTGAAAAATACAATAATGTTATTCCAAAACCCAAAGATATTATTGGTCATGAAGTAGGTGAGTGGCATGTTACACACGATAAATTAGTACAATATATGACTGTATTAGCGAAAGTTTCTGATAGAATTTCTATTGAAGACAGAGGGGAAACTTTCGAAGGAAGACCATTAATTTTATTGACAATTACTTCGCCTGAAAATCATAAAAATTTAGAGAAAATCAAGCAAAATCATAGTGCCGCTACCAATGATGCTACTATTGATATTTCCAATCATCCAATTGTGGTGAATCAAGGATTTTCTATTCATGGAAATGAAGCAAGTGGTTCAAATGCAGCCCTTGCAATTGCCTATTATTTAGCAGCTTCTGACACCGGAGCAACCATAGAATTATTGAAAAATACCATCATTTTATTTGATCCTTCTTTCAATCCTGATGGGTTGCAGCGTTTTTCATATTGGGCGAATTCGAATAAAAATAAAAATATTAATCCAGATCCTAATGATAGAGAATATCGTGAAGTTTGGCCTGGAGGAAGAACCAATCATTATCAATTTGATATGAACAGAGATTGGTTGCCTGTGCAATTGCCAGAAAGTAAAGCACGTTTGAAAACTTTTCATGATTGGTTGCCCAATATTTTGACGGATCATCATGAAATGGGGAGTAATTCTAGTTTCTTTTTTCAACCAGGAATTCCCTCGCGAACACATCCAATGACTCCTCAAATCAATCAAGATTTGACCAGAGAAATAGGAAATTACCATGCAAAAGCTTTTGATAAAATAGGTTCCTTATACTATTCTGAAGAAAGTTTTGACGATTTTTATTACGGAAAAGGTTCCACATTTCCAGATATCAATGGAAGTATTGGGATTTTATTTGAACAAGCAAGCTCTAGAGGTCATGCTCAAGAAACTGAAAATGGTATTTTGACCTTTCCTTTTACCATCCGGAATCAAGTAACTGCGGCGTTTTCAACGTTGGAAGCTGCTCAAAAATTACGTGTAAAAATCTTACAATATCAACAAGATTTTTATGCTGAATCAAGAAAAACCTTCGAGAAAAAAGCTCTTGTTTTTGGGGATGAAAAAGATGCTGCAAAAACATTTCATTTGGCAGAAGTTTTGAAAAAACAACAAATAAAAATTCACGAAGTTGACTCGGATTTTAGTCAGAATGGGAAAAATTTCAAAAAGGGATACAGTTATGTTGTCCCAATGAATCAAAAAAATCATCGCTTATTAAAAGCGATGTTTACGGTACAAACAACTTTTAAGGATAGCTTATTTTATGACATTTCTGCTTGGTCTTTCAATCATGCTTTTGGCGTTGATTTTGCTGAAAATGTGCCACTTTCTAGAGCAGGCAAAGAAATTAATGATTTGAGTTTGAGAAAAGCAATTGTTTCAAAACAAAGTGATTACGGATATTTAATGCCTTGGAATGAGTTTTATGCGCCAAAAGCATTGAATTCGATTTTGCAAAAAGGATTGCGAGCGAAAGTTGCTATGAAAAATTTCACAAATCAAACTAGCAATTATGATTATGGAACCATTTTTATTCCAGTTCAAAATCAAGTGTTGAGTTCATTAGAATTATTTCAATTTTTGAGTGAAATTGCTTCAGAAAGTGCCATTGATATCTATGCTGTTTCAACTGGTTTGAATGAAGGAATAGATTTGGGTAGTGATAACTTTGCAGCAATTAAAACTCCAAAAGTGGCAATGTTGGTGGGAGATGCCATTTCAGGAAATGATTCTGGTGAAATTTGGCATTTGTTTGACCAACGATTTGATATGACGTTGACTCGTTTGGATTTGAATTATTTTTCAAGAATAGATATTTCAAAATATACCCATATTATCATTCCGAATAGCTCAAATATTGGAAAATCCGAAGAAGAGAAATTGAAAACATGGGTGGTAAATGGAGGAATTATTATTGGTTATAAAAATACGGCAAAATGGATGGCAAATTCTAAATTTATCAATCTTGAATTTGAGGTTCCCAAAAGAGATTCTATTAAAAATGTTTCTTTTGAAAATCGTTCTTTACAATCAGGAGCTCAAGTTATTGGAGGGGCTATATTTGAAGCTAAAGTGGATCGTTCACATCCTATAAATTTTGGGTATAAAAATGATAAAATAGCTTTATTTAGAAATTCAACCTTGTTTATTAAACCAGATAAAGTAAGTTACAATAATCCAATTCAATACACTTCGAATCCTTTGTTGAATGGATATATTTCTAGAGAAAATGCGAAAGTAATTCCAAATACAATTCCGTTTAAAGCGCAAAGATTGGGTTTGGGAAAAGTATTGATTTTTACAGATAATACCAATTTTAGGGGTTTTTGGTTTGGTACTAACAAATTGTTAATGAATGCTGTATTTTTTGGAAGTGAAATGTGATTTTAGTTCAATATCCAGTATTTAGAATTCAAATTTTTTTGGTATGAATTATCGGCAAGAATCGTTAATTGTAGCAAATTTGGAAGTGAATCGTTTAAAAGTGAACTAACTAATTTTAAATTATGAGTTTTTTACGCGTATTACTTGCAATTGTATTTCCACCATTTTCAGTCATAGATAAAGGTTGTGGCTCGTTCTTCATCATTTTTTTATTGACATTGTGTGGTTGGATTCCTGGAATTATTGGAGCTTTAATTATTTTAAATAACCCAAAGAAATAATTCAAAATTCAATAATCAAAATTTAAAGTTAGCTTACTGATGCTCCATTTTTTATGGGTTTAGAAGCTTTCAACAAAATTACATTTCCAGATTCATTATAAACGCCTAAAACCAATACTTCACTGATGAAATTGGCAATTTGTCTTGGTTTAAAATTTACAATCCCAATGATTTGTCTGTTCAATAATGATTCTTTTGAATATAAATGCGTGATTTGTGCACTTGATTTTTTAATGCCTAAATCCCCAAAATCAATTGTCAATTGATACGCAGGTTTTTTGGCTTTTGGAAAATCGTTGACTTCGATAATTGTTCCCATTCGGATATCAATTTTTTCAAAATCTTCGAAAGAAATGGTTTCTTTCATAGTTTATTTTTTCTTTCCTATTTTTTGAATCACCCATAATGGCCCAATCAATAAAAATTGCAAATCTTTTAAAAAAGAAGGTTTTGCACCTTCTACTTTATGGCCGTAAAATTGTCCAATCCAAGCAATGATAAAGATTGACAAAGAGGCATACAACAAGTTTGTAACATTGCTCAACCAAAAATTAAGCACTATACACAGTAAGATGACAAATAGCATTTGTGCGAAATACCAAAAACCCAATCGCAAATAGAAAATTGATATCAATGCTCCAATTACGATTGCCCAATTTTCTAACAGTGGATTGTGCAATCCGAATAAATTTTCTAAAAAAATCGTTGGAATACTCATCAATAAGCCAATCACACTGAAAAAAATTAGTGGGACACAAATATAATGAATGGCAATATTCGTTTTGTTTTGATGACTGATGGCATATTCTTCAAAATATTCTTGGGCAGTTTTCATTTAAATATATTTTTTGTTTAGAATTTAAAAATTATTTTTATTCAATTTCATGCTCGTTACTAATATGAAATAAAGCATCTCCTTTATTCACGATTGGCGTTTTATTGATGCAAAATATATGCCCATCAAAAGGTGCATATACCTTCTTTTTAAAATCCCCAAAGGGATCTAAAATAACTGCTAAAACCTCTTTCTTTTTAACAAAAGTTCCATTTTTTACATTTAGTTTAAACATCCCAGAAAAAGGTGCTCTCAACCATTTCGTTTTTTTTAGATGAATAGGTTCTACAGTTTTTTCAATTGCTCCATCAATTAAACCCAAATGTGTTAAGATATTTTTTGTTCCTCTCACACCATGAGAAATGATTTTTGGATCAAAATTTTTAGATTTCCCACCTTCAAACAACAAGACTGTTTTACTCATTTTGTTCAAAGTTTCACGCAGAGATTTTGCTATATAATCAGAATGAATGATGTAAGGTGGATTGAAAATTTCAGCCAATTTCATAGTTTCAACTTCATTTTCATGACAACGAATTTGTGCCATATTTTCTTTATCACCGCCACCTGTATGAAAATCAATTACATAATCTACAAAAGGAGCAATATTTTCAATAAATTGATAAGCAAATTGGCTTGCTAAAGATCCGTTTGGAGAACCAGGAAAAACTCGGTTTAAATCTCTTCCGTCAGGAAATTCGCGTGTTTGAATAAGGTATCCAAAAATATTAAAAACAGGAATACAAATAATTGTTCCTTTGGTGGGTTTATTTATTTTTTGAGCAATAATCTCTCTTATAATGGCAACTCCATTTACTTCATCTCCATGCAAACCTGCTAATAATAGGACAACAGGACCGCTTTTTTTTGCGCGATTTACAATTACAGGAACTTTTACGGTGGTTCGTGTGTGCAATTTGGCTACCTCTAAATCGAGCAAAACACTACTTCCTCTCGGAATTTCTTTGCCTAAAAGTACCAATGGTTTACTCGACATGTATTTCTAAATATCTGATAATTTCCTTAGCAATATTTTTTCCTGTTACCCGTTCAATACCTTCCAATCCTGGTGATGAATTTACTTCTAAAACCAAAGGACCTTTAGACGATTGTAACATATCAACTCCTGCAACACCTAATCCCATTGCTTTTACAGCTTTCAAGGCAGTTTTTTCTTCTTCATCTGTCAATTCAATTACTGTGGCATTTCCACCTCTGTGTAAATTTGATCGAAATTCTCCTTCTTTTCCTTGTCTTTTCATTGCGCCAACAACTTTTCCATCTACTACAAAAGCTCTAATATCTGCACCACCAGCTTCTTTTACAAATTCTTGTGCAATTACTCTTGCTCCCAAACCATTAAATGCTTCTAAAACGGAAGTTGCTGCATTTTTAGTTTCTGCTAAAACGACTCCCAAACCTTGAGTACCCTCTAATAATTTTAAAACCAAAGGAGCACCCCCGACAGATTTTACCAAATGTGATACATCTTTTGTGTAATTGGTGAATACTGTTTTTGGTAAGCCGACTCCGGCTCTAGCTAAAATTTGCAGACTACTTAGTTTGTCTCTAGAACGTGTTAATGCTTGCGAAGAAACGCAGGTTACTACTTTCATCATTTCGAATTGACGTACAACAGCAGTTCCATAAAAAGTAACTGATGCACCAATTCTTGGAATTATAGCATCAATATTTTCTAAATATTCGCCTTTGTAAAATATTTTAGGTGCTTTTCTTTCAATCTCAATATTGCATTTTAAGTGATCAACAACAATCACTTCATGTTTCCTTTTTTCGGCAGCTTCAACCAATCTTCGAGTAGAATACAATTTTGGATTTCTTGATAATATGACTATTCTCATATATGGTTATTATTTTTTTGTTTGTGAGAAATATTTGTTCTTGAAGTATCAATCACAAAACGTTTGTTTAAAAATTTTCTACCCAATAAAACTGGAAATTTCATGTCTTTTCGTTCACTCAATGTTAAATGAATTGGAAAAGAAGTGCTAAATATAAAAATTTCAGTCTGAATTAAATATCTTTTTTGACTAATTCCATTCGAACTTTTTACCAATTTTAAAGTATAATTTTTTGTTTTGTATGACTTGTTATTATACAAGGGATGTTGTGGATCCAATAGTGTAAATCTAATATAATTTTCATTATCAATAACAACTTCTTCAATATTAGAGCAATGAATAGAGGAAGTGTAAGCTCCAGAATCTATTTTTACATCAATATCAAAGAGTAAAAACTCTTTAAAATCGGCTTTATCAAAACGGCCAATAGTTATTTTCATGGAATAAATTGAATTCTGGTAAATTTACAGAGACTTATTGATTTATTAAAAAAAAGAATTAGATTTTTGAAATGGCTGCTTCTGCACAACGTTCTCCATCCATTGCTGCTGAAACAATACCTCCTGCATAGCCACCACCTTCACCACAAGGAAATAGACCTTTGATTTGTGGGTGTTCTAAATCTTCCTTTCTTGGAATATTTACAGGAGATGATGTTCTTGACTCTACACCAACAATATTTGCTTCATTAGTATAGTAGCCATGCATTTTTTTTCCAAAAGTATCAAATCCTTTTCGCAATCTACTCCCAATATTTTTTGGCAATAAAGAATGTAATGGGGCAGATTTTAATCCTGGTTGATAGGAACAATCATTTAAATTGGTAGATAATTTTCCTTCAGCAAAATCAACCAATCTCTGAGCAGGTGCAGTTTGAGTTCTTCCTCCTGCAAAAAATGCGATTTTTTCTAAATCTTTTTGATATTCCAATCCTTTCAATGCACCAAATTTTTCATACTTGCGTAAGTCTCTCTCAGCATCAATTTCTACTACAATTCCTGAGTTGGCAAATTTATTATTTCGTTTGCTTGGTGACATTCCATTGACTACAACTTCACCTTCAGCAGTTGCTGCTGGGACAATAAATCCTCCTGGACACATGCAGAAAGAATATACACCTCTTTCATTGATTTGATGCACCAAACTATATGCTGCAGCAGGTAGTAATTCATCTCTTTCTCCTTTGCAATGATACTGAATTTGGTCGATAATCTCTTGTGGATGTTCGACACGAACGCCCATAGCAAAAGACTTTGCTTTGAGAGTAATCTCTTTTTTATGCAATAATTCATAGATATCTCTGGCAGAATGCCCTGTCGCCAAAATAACAGCATTAACTGTCATTTCATTACCATTATGCAATTGAATTGCTTTGATTTCATTGTTTTTGATGACAAAATCTGTAACTCTAGTATCAAAATGAATTTCTCCACCAAAATTTAAAATTGTTTCTCGGATATTCTCCACAATTTTAGGTAATTTGTTGGTACCTATATGAGGATGAGCATCAATCAAAATTTGTTCTGTAGCTCCATGAAAGACTAAGTTTTCAAAAATTCTTCTGACATCTCCACGTTTTAAACTTCTAGTATATAATTTTCCGTCAGAATAGGTTCCCGCACCACCTTCACCAAAACAGTAATTTGAATTTTCACCAACAATATGATCCTGGTTAATTGCTTTGATATCTCTTCGTCTTTCTTGAACTTTTTTTCCACGTTCTAAAACAATTGGCTTGAAACCTAATTCTATACAACGCAAAGCTGCAAACATTCCTGCAGGTCCAAAACCAATAATATGAATTTCTTTGGTTTTAGAAACATCATTATAATCAAAAATATAAGAGGAGTTTTCAGGGTTTTCTTTGATATAAACAGCTACTTTATAGTTGAAAAAAATTTCTTTTTTCCGAGCATCAATCGATTTTCTTAGCACTTTTACTGCAGAAATTTCATTTTTTTCAATTCCTAGAGCTACAGCACTTTTGTACAAAAGAATATCTTCTTTGCGTTCTTCAATCAAATTTACTCGAAGCTGAGTTTCTTGAATCATTCTGAAATAATTTGTAAAAAAAAGTTATTTACTATTTTTAATATCAAGCAACTATTGTTTTGAATTCTATTCATCAAACTGATTTTAAATGTAAATATACTCTTAATTTTAAATTATTTTTATGATAAACTAAATCATTACAGCATCAATTTTTTGAATTTAAAACTGAATTTATCATAAAAATAAAAAAATCTCAAACAATATTAGTTTGAGATTTTGTAGCGAAGACGGGAGTTGAACCCGTGACCTCAGGGTTATGAATCCTGCGCTCTAACCAACTGAGCTACCTCGCCATTAGTTTTGAGGCTGCAAATATAACTCAATTTTATAGATACGCAATATGTGATTTTAATTTTTTTAAAATAGAAATATTGTCTATCTTGTCCAACAAAGCACAAATAAATGAATAAAATAAAATTCGAATTAGAACTGCCAATTCATGCGTCACCAAGCATGTTGTATCAATACATTTCAACACCCTCAGCCTTGCAAGAATGGTTTGCTGAAAAAGTAAATTCAAGAGGGAAAATTTTTAGTTTTATTTGGGATGGAGTTGAAGAACAAGCAGAACTTGTTTTGAAAAAATCGGATGAAAGAGTCCGATTCAAATGGTTGGAAAGCGAAGATGAGGATAGCTATTTTGAAATTAAAATTCAGGTACATTCTTTAACGAATGATGTTTCATTAGTGGTTACTGATTTTGTTGATGATGAAGACGAAATTGAAGAAGCTAAACAATTGTGGGAGAATCAAATAGAAGAATTAAAACATGTTATTGGTGCATAATAAATATAATTATCAATGTATTTTAAACTCAGCATTTGCTGAGTTTTTTTTATTTAATTCTTTTAAAATGCAGTAAATTTGTATTCTTAAAATATATGGAATGTTGAATTATAATGGTGAATTATTGAATGAAAAAGAGGCATTGTTATCTGCAAATAATAGGGCTTTTAAATATGGAGATGGACTTTTTGAAACTATCAAAACCACCAAAACAAAAGTTATTTTTTGGGAAGATCATTATTTCAGATTGATGGCTTCCATGCGTATGTTGCGTATGAGAATTCCGATGTCATTTACATTAGAATTTTTAGAACAAGAGATTTTAAAAACAGTTGCAACTCAAAATGATGCTGCTTTTTATAGGGTTCGTTTAACAATTTGCCGAAAAGATGGTGGTTTTTATACCCCAGAAACAAATGAAATTGACTTTTTAATTGAAGCTACTCCATTAAATCATGAAATAAAAAGAGAATATGCTGTAGACGTTTATAAAGATTTTTATAATTATTCTGGATTACTATCCAATGTGAAAACAACGAACAGAATGCTCAATACGCTTGCGAGTATTTTTGCTAAAGATAATAATTTAGACAATTGTGTTTTAATTAATGAAAATAAAGGAGTTGTTGAGGTTGCTAATGGAAATATTTTTATTCTAATAGATAAAACTGTAAAAACACCCTCTTTAACAGAAGGATGTATCAAAGGAATTATTCGTAAAAAAGTAATTGAAATTATTCAGAAAAATCCTGAATATTCTATTGAAGAAACTACTATTTCGCCTTTTGAAATTCAAAAAGCGGATGAGGTTTTTATCACAAATGCAGTAATCGGAATTCAGCCAGTTACACAATATAAAAAGAAAAACTTTAATACAGTTTTCTCGGAAAAAATAACACAAAGTTTGCGTTTATTAGAAATCACAGCTTCTTAATTTTGCTGAATATCACTAGGAGCATTTGCCCAGAGTTTGTAATTCCCCCCTTTTTGGAGTAATTTTTCTCTCCAAATAGTTTCGGTATTTATAGACAAGATATTTTCGTGATTATTTTCTGAAACGAACCATGATTTTGAACGTATTTCGCGATTTAGTTGATTTTTACTCCAGCCCGAATATCCTAAGAAAAAGCGAATATCATTATTAGAAATCAAATCATTTTGTATCGAATGCTTTAGCGACTCGAAATTACCTCCCCAAAAAATACCATTGCCAATTTCAATACTATCAGGAATTAAATCACCTACTTTGTGAATAAAATATAAGTTATCCTGTTCTACAGGTCCCCCCTCATAAATGGTGAAATCCTTTGAAATTTCAGGAATTAAATGACTAAGTAAATATGCGAAAGGTCTGTTTAAAATAAAACCTACTGAATTTTTTTCTGTATGTTCAGTAATTAAAATAATTGTTCTATTAAATGAGTGATCATTTAATATAGAAGGTTCAGCAATCAACAACTTCCCTTTTAGGTTTTTAAAATCTGACATCCGTAAATTTATAAAAAAGAAAATAAAATAAAAAAAACTCTCTTAAAAAGAGAGTTTTTATAATTTTTAAAAATGTAAAAATTAGTTTACAGCGTCGCTTAAACCAGCACCAGCTTTGAATTTTGCTACATTTTTTGCAGAGATTTGGATTGTTTTTCCAGTTTGAGGATTTCTTCCGCTTCTAGCAGCTCTTTTTGAAACTGAAAAAGTTCCAAAACCAACTAAGGCAACTTTTCCACCACCTTTTAAAGTAGCAGTAACATTGTCAGTAAAAGACTCTAATGCAGCTTTAGCAGCAACTTTAGAAATTCCTGCATCAGCAGCCATTGCATCGATTAAATCAGATTTGTTCATGTTAAATAAATTTTAAATTAAATGAATATTATTTTATGCTTTTAAAAGCTTAACAAATATAGAAGGATTAAGGGTTTACGCAAATATGACACCCAAAAAAGTGGCTTTTTGTTAATAAATAGCCCTAAAATGTTAATAAACAAGTTAGGAATTAAAAAAAATCATAAAAAGCTTATCAATAAAGGGTTTACAACATTTTGGCGTCTTTTGAAAAAGTGAATCCGTTTAACAAGTTTTTTATATCCATTTGACGCTTTCCAGAAAGTTTTATTTCTAATATGTGTATAAAACCATTTTGAACAGCAACTTTCATTTCCTTTTTATTGGACACAATGGTACCAAAATCCAAAGAATGTGCTATTTTTTCTTTATTAACAGCATAAATTTTTGATGAAATTTCTCGATTATCCATTTGAATGATGGACCAAGCGGCAGGAAAAGGATTCAATCCACGAATCTTATTGTAGATATTTTCTAAAGTATCGCTCCAATCAATTTTCGTGTTTTCAGGAGTTAATTTAGGAGCTAATTTTTCTTCGATATCAGGTTGTTTTGTTGTTTTTACAGATTGATTTGTAATAGATTTCAAAGTTTCTGCCACTAAATTTGTGCCAAGATGCATCAATTTGTCATGTAATGTTCCAACTGTTTCATTTCCAGAAATTTCAATTTCACGTTTTAAAATGATTTCACCTGTATCAATTTTATCATCAATAAAAAAAGTAGTTACACCTGTTTTTGTCTCACCATTGATGATTGCCCAATGAATAGGGGCTGCACCTCTATATTCAGGCAGTAAAGAAGCATGTAAATTGAAAGTTCCCATTTTTGGCATGCTCCAAACTTCTTTGGGCAACATTCTAAAAGCAACTACAATTTGAATATCGGCGTTGAAATTTTTTAAAGATGTTAAAAAGGATTCGTTCTTTAGATTTGTTGGTTGTAAAATTGGAATGTTTTGCGATTGTGCATATATTTTAACTGCGGATTCATTCATTTTTAATCCTCTTCCTGCAGGCTTGTCCACAGCAGTTACTACTCCAACCACATCAAAATTTTTATCAATTAAGTGTTGTAAAATTGAAGTTGCAAAATATGGAGTTCCCATAAAAACGATGCGCAATCTATTCATGATTTTAGTTTATGTAATATTTATTTTGATGATTGATGTTGATTTTTTTATCCGAAATTAACCGACGTAAATGTACTAAAATGTCTTTTTCAGGGAAGTTTAAAATTTGGTTAATTTCTTGAGAAGATAGTTTTTCTTTTTGTCGGAGTAAGTTTAAAATCTCTAAATCAATATCATTTTTTAGCGTCTTTTTTTCGGATAAACAAACGTCACAAATGCCACATTTTTTGATTGATTTTTCATTAAAATAAACTAAAATTTGTATACTTCTACAAATAGAATTATTTTGAATAAAGTGTAAAAAATCGGTTGATTTTTTTTCTTTTTGTTTGATGAATTGCGTGATTTCTTTTGAAAATCGATTGATGGTTTTGTCATCTTCTCTTGGTACTAAAAACCGAATTTCTGAATCTGTTTTAACACTGTTGTAAGTGATGATTTCATCTTTTTGTAACTGCTCTAAATAGCTAATAATTTGGTTTGATGTGCTGTTGTTTTTCTTTGCAAGATGGTATTCATCTATTTTAACTTCTTGTTCAAATAAACCACTATAAGATCTTAGTAATGAATTAATAAAGTTTTTTATATAGATATTATTGATAGCGTAAAAATGCAGGTTTTTACTAGTTTCATGAAAAATAACACTCGATTTTTTATTGTAAGTATTTGTGATTTCAATGATTGAATTATTTGCTAAAATACGCAAAACAGCATCCACTTTTGCTACTGAAAAATTATAAATTCTCGAGAATTCTAAGAGGTTAAATCCCAATAAATTTTCTGGAATTTCGCCATTGGCTATTCTAAAATATTGATACAATTTTCTATGAATTTCTTTTACCTCTTGAATGCTTGGAAGTGACTTTTTAGAGAGCTCAATTTGATTGGAAATATCATTGTTATTTTTTAGTAAAACTGCAAAAGATTTTTGGTTATTTCTTCCAGCTCTCCCAGCTTCTTGAATGTAATTTTCGATGCTGTATGGAATGTCAAAATGAATGACGACACCAACATTTTCTTTATCTATCCCCATTCCAAATGCATTTGTAGCAACCATGATTGGCGTTTTTTCTGACTTCCAATTTTCGAATGCCAATTCTTTTTCACTAGCTGTCAATCCTCCGTGATAAAAACTGGTTTTAAAGTTTTTGGAACTTAAAAATTGTGCTATTTGTTGCGTTTTATTTCTTGAGTTTACATAAACAATTGCGGGTTTTTTTGTCTTTTCAAAAATTTGCTGAAGTTTCAATAATTTATCTTCTACTGAAAAAATTTGATAAGCTAAATGTTCTTTAAAAAAACTTTTTTTGAATATTTTCGGGATTTTTAATTCTAAACTTTTTTCAATATCCAATAATACCCGCTGGTTTGCAGTGGCAGTAAGTGCTATAAAATGAACATTTGGTATAAGATCTCTTAATATTTTTATATTCCTAAATGAAGGTCTAAAATCATGTCCCCATTCTGAAATGCAATGCGCTTCATCAACCGCAACAAAACTGACGGTTAATTGTTTTATTTTTTCCTGAATCAAAGGCATTTGCAAACGTTCAGGAGAAATGTATAAAAATTTATAATTTCCGAATTTGATATTGTCAAAAAGGGTTAAAATATCATTTTGATTGGCTCCTGATGGAATTGAAGTTACTCTAATTCCTCTGCTTTTTAAATTCTCAACTTGATCTTGAATCAATGAAATCAATGGCGAAATTACCAAGCAAACTCCTTCTTTTAATAATGCAGGAACTTGGAAACAAACCGATTTTCCCCCTCCAGTTGGCAATAATGCAATGACATCATTTTGATGCAGAACAGCCTCTACAATTTCTTCTTGCGGAGAAATAAATGCATCATAATTCCAATATTTTTTCAGTATTTTTTTTGCATCAGTCATGATTCCTTGTTCAAATAATTAACAATAAATTGAACACGTTCTTCTAATTTTCCAAAAGGAATATTGATGATTTTATATCCTAAATTTGTATAAGTTTTTACAATAAATTTATCAATTAAAACAGATTCTTCAAATGATTCATAACGCTCATTATCAGTTTTATAAATTGTTTCCCAAGGAGAAAAGTGAAAAATGAAGTCATATTTGTATGAAATGCATTTTTCCGAAAAAAATGAGGGATATCTTGTGTTGAAAAACTCCAAATACGCTTTTATATCAGGAATTCCTCTGTCAAAAAAAATAATACTTTCTGATGATTTTTCAGCATCATGATATTGTTTTTCTCTTCCCTCTAAGAGCATTTCACTAAATAGTAGTGGATTTGTCAAGAAAAGTTGTTCAATTCCGTTTTTTTGAGCATTTGAAGTAATTTCTCTTGAAACTTCTTCAAAACAATGAAATCCTTTTTCTTTAAGTGCTTTTAAAATAGTTGTTTTGCCGGTTGAAGGCCCACCAATTAACACAATTTTATGTTGTTTTTCTTGCATTTTTTTAGTGTCTTAATTACTTTTGAGGTCGATTTTATTTGAATTCACAAAAATAATCCATTAGTACTGTAAAACTAAGTTTTTAATGTAATTTTGTGCTTTGCTATTTGAAACAAAGATTTCGTTAATAAATGGATGGTAAAGAAGCTTTTTATAAAAAATTGCAATGGCAATTAGAGGAAACTACTCAATTTCCATCAGATTATTTGTTTAAATTTATTGTGCCAACTACTGATAATCAAGTAGATGAAGTTAAAAATTTGTTCAATAATAATGGAGCTGTTATCAATACTAAAAAATCAAAAACAGGAAAATATGTCAGTGTTTCCATCGTGTTAAATGTTGAAAATGCTACCACTATTATATCATATTATCAAAAAGCAGAAAAAATTAAAGGTATAATTTCACTATAATTTTATGAAAAAAAGGCTATTAATTGCATTATTGAGTGTTTCATCAATTACTTTTTCACAAAAAAAAGACAAAGTTTTAATGACTATTGGAAATGAAAAAGTACTTGTTTCTGATTTTAGACGTGTTTATGAAAAAAATTTAGACGCGATTGATAATGAAGAAGAAAAAGATATTAAAAAAAATATCGAACTATATATCAATTATCGCTTGAAAGTAAAAGAAGCATATCGTTTGAAATTAGACACTTTACCTTCTTATATAAAAGAAATTGAAACATACAGAAATCAACTTTCTTTACCTTATTTACAGGATACTGCGTTTATAAATTCTATGGTCAAAGATGCTTATTTTAGAACCAAAAACGAAGTTAAAGCAAAACATATTTTGGTAAGAACTCCATCAGTTGCTACTCCTAAAGATACTTTAGAGGCTTTTAATAAAATCAATCATATTCGCCAAAAAATTCTGAAAGGCGAAGATTTTGAAAAGACTGCAGTAGCGTTTTCTGAAGATCCTTCAGCAAAAGGAGATTCTATAAATGGAAGATTAGGAAATAAAGGTAATTTAGGTTATTTTTCTGCATTCAGAATGGTATTTCCTTTTGAAGATGCAGCTTATAAAACTAAAGTTGGCGAAGTTTCAACACCTTTTAAAACACGTTTTGGATATCATATTTTGAAAGTTGATTCTATCAGAAAATCAAAAGGAGAAGTTGAGGTTGCTCATATTTTAATAACTGATAAAACCGAAAAAGGGGAGAGATTAATTAATGAAGTGTATGACAAACTTCAGAAAGATCAACAATTTAAAACCTTAGCAAGAGAATATTCTGATGATGAAGGCACAAAATCTAAAGGGGGTATTTTACGTAAATTCGGAACAGGCGTTATGGTAAAACCGTTTGAAGATGCTGCTTTTGGTTTGGAAAAAGAAGACACTTATTCAAAGCCATTTAAAACTCAATTTGGTTGGCATATTGTTTGTCTGATTAAAAAATATCCTATTGATTCTTTTGAAAATTTACAACCAGAATTGCTTCAAAAAGTTCGTTCTGATGAAAGAGCTCAACTGTCTCAAATGGCAGTTATTCAAAAGTTGAAAAAGAAATATACCATTACTGAAAACGAATCAGCAAAATCAATTTTTGATTTAAAAAACTTCAGAAACATAGCTACAGATTCTCTTCAAACAGAAATTTTAAAAATAAATGAACGAACTATTTCTCAAGAAAAATTCATAAATTTTATCAAAAATAAAAAAGGAAAAGCTGTTTTTGAAATGTATGAAGATTTTAAAAACGAAGAAATATTAAATTATTACAAAGAAAATTTAGAAAAATTAGAACCTGAATTTGCATCAACACTTCAAGAATATAAAGATGGATTGTTGTTATTTGAGTTGATGCAACAAACTATTTGGGAAAAAACAACCAAAGATTCTTTGGCTTTGAAAACGTATTTTGATGAAAATAGCAACAAATACAGCTCTGATGATCTTACCAAAGTAAAAGGAGAAGTAATGAATGATTATCAAAACTTCTTAGAAAACACTTGGATTGATGAATTGAGAAGGAATGTTATCATCACAATTTATAACAAACAGTTAAAAAATTTAATCAAATTTTATAATAAAAAATAGTGAAAAAGTTGTTGTTTTTATTTTTGGGAACACTTTTTTTTATTTCTTGCGATTACTTTGATTTTCGCAGTAAAGAGGAAGAAGAGGAGGGAATTGTTGCGATCGTAAAAACTCAAAAATTGTTTAGAGACGATATCAAATCCATTTTACCAGAAAATTACACTAAAAATGACAGTACACTTTTGGTAAGAAGTTTCATTAACAATTGGGCTTTAAAACAACTTTTATTATCAAAAGCAGAAAAAAATAGTTCTTTAGAAACTACCAATGAAATAAATAAATTAGTCAATGATTACCGAGAAAGTTTGTTGATTAATAACTACAAAGAAATGTTGATTAACCAACAATTGGATACAATAATTTATTCAACTGAAATTGATGAATTTTATCAGATCAACAAAGAGAATTTTAAGTTGAATGAAGATTTAATCAAAATAAAATACCTTCATTTTGATCATAAAGTGGTTAATAAAAAAGAATTGATTCGGCTTTTTAGATCCGAAAGAATTGATGATTTAGAATCGTTGCAAAAACAACAATTAAGCTTCAAACAATTTCAATTTAATACGGATATTTGGACTTCAGTTGATAAAGTTTCTGCAATTTTGCCATTTTCGAGAGATATTTTGTTAAATAAAACCAAATATCTTGAAAAACAAGATTCAATAGGTTTATATTTGATTTCCATTAATAACGTTTTGGTCCGAAATGAAACAGCACCATTGAGTTACATAAAGCCGCAAATAAAACAAATGATTTTGCACAGACGCAAAATAGAATTGATTAAAGACATAGAAAAAATAATATTACAAGATGCTACAAAAAACAACAATTTTAAAACTTATTAATTTAATTATATTCCTCTTTTTCTTAGTATTTGCTAGTTTTACAAGTTTTGCTCAAAAAGTAAAAATTGATGGAGTTGCCGTAGTTATTGGTAAAAACATTGTTCTAAATTCTGATATTGATAAGTTCAAGCAAGAAATCGAAAAAAGATCGGAAGGGAAAATTAAAATTTCTGACTGTGAAATGTTAGAAGAATTAATGCAGCAAAAGCTATTATCTCATCATGCGGTTGTGGATAGTGTTACGGTTTCTGATGCTGAAATTACAGCAAATGTTGATAGGAATATAGCCTACTTTACTCAAGAATTTGGTTCTGTTGACAAAGTAATAAAAGCGTATGGTTTTAATAGTATTGAAGATTTAAAAAATGAAATCTACACTGTTGAAAAAGACAATTTGCTTATCCAAAGAGAACAAGCAAAAATTACTGAAAAAGTTGATGTAACACCTGAAGAAGTTCGTTTGTATTTTAACGGACTAAAAGATAAAGGCGAATTGCCAGAAATTCCTGCAGAAGTAGAAATTGCCCAAATTGTTTTTAAAGCAATTCCTTCACAAGAAGAAGATGATCGTATCATTGAAAAACTGAATGAACTAAAGACTCAAATTGAAGAAGGAGCAAATTTTAAAATGAAAGCAATTATCAATTCTGAAGATCCAGGTGTTACCAGTAATGGAGGAGAATATGAAGTAACTAAAGAATCTCCTTTTATCAAAGAATTTAAAGAAACAGCATTTAGTTTGGATATTGATCAGGTCTCAAAACCTTTCAAATCAGATTTTGGATATCACATCATGCAATTGCATGAAATTAGAGGAAATAAACGTGTTGCATCACACATTTTAATGCGACCAAATGTTTCAGATCAATTGATAAAAGATACAAAAATCAAAGCTGATCAAGTTAAACAAGATATTTTGGATGGTAAAATTACTTTTGAAGAAGCTGTAAAACAATATTCTCAGGACGATGATACTAAAAATGATGGAGGATTGATTACAAATCCATACAATGGAGAATCAAAATTTGATTTGACAAGAATGGATCCAGATTTGTATGGAAGAGTTGCTGAATTGAAAAAAGGAGAATACACAGATGTATTTTTCGATCAAGATCAAAGTGGTATAAAAATGTTCAAATTTATGTTGATGAGAGAGAGAACAGATACTCATGTTGCAGATTTGGTGCAAGATTATGTGAAAATTCAAGAATTGGCTTTGATGAAAAAGAAAGAAGAAGTGATTACCAAATGGTCTAAAGAAAAAATAAAAGACACGTATATTAAATTGTCTGAAATTCACAATAAATGTACGTTTGAAAAAAACTGGAAAAAAGAAACTGCTAACTAATGTCAGACGTGGAAGCTGTAAATGATTTGGTAAAAAAATACCAATCATTACAAACGGAAATAGGAAAAGTAATTATTGGACAAAAAGATGCAGTAAACTTTACGCTTTTGTCAATTTTTTGTGGAGGACATTCCTTGTTGATTGGTGTTCCTGGATTGGCAAAAACACTTTTGGTGAATACTGTTTCTGAAGCTTTAGGATTGCATTTTAAACGCATCCAATTCACGCCTGATTTAATGCCTTCAGATATTTTAGGAAGTGAAATTTTAGACCAGAATAGGCAATTTACATTCATAAAAGGGCCTGTTTTTTCCAATATTATTCTAGCGGATGAAATCAATAGAACGCCACCTAAAACGCAAGCAGCTTTGTTGGAAGCAATGCAAGAGCGCTCAGTAACTGTTTCAGGAAATCATTACAAATTAGAGTTGCCTTTTTTTGTATTGGCAACTCAAAATCCCATAGAACAAGAAGGTACCTATCCTTTGCCAGAAGCACAGTTAGACCGTTTTATGTTTTCTATTAATTTAGAATACCCCTCTTTCCAAGAAGAAGTGGCAGTGGTTTTCAACACAACAAGCAATCAAAATCAACAATTGAATCCTATTTTTTCAGGACCAGAAATTATTGAAATTCAGCAATTAATTCGAAAAATTCCTGTGACTAACAACGTTGTTGAATATGCAGTAAGGTTGGTTGGAAAGACAAGACCTAAATCTGCTGAAGCTACAGAAATGGTCAAAAATTATTTGGATTGGGGTGCAGGACCAAGAGCTTCACAAAATTTAGTTTTAGCAGCGAAAGCGCATGCTGCAGTTCGAGGTAAGTATTCTCCAGATATTGAGGATGTAAAAGCTGTTGCAATTCCGATTTTGTCACACAGAATTGTTAAGAATTACAAAGCAGAAGCTGAAGGAATTACAGTTTCAGAAATTATAAATTCACTTTTATAAAGATTCTTCTTCGTTTTTATATTCAAAAAAACTAAATACATTTCCTCCATATCTTTTGTCATAACTATGGTTTTTGTGATGAGATAGGTCCGTGTTTTTTGAATGTTCTATAATTAACAATCCATCAACAGCAATCAATTCTTTTTCAAAAACTAGATTAACAATTTGTAGGAATTTTTCAATTTCAAAATGATATGGTGGATCAGCAAAAATAATATCAGCTTGCAAAGTGGTTTTTTCTAAAAACGAGTATACATCACTTTTAAAACTGTTGATGTCAAAATTAAGCTCTTTAGAAATACTATTGATGTATTTTATGCAATTGTAATTTTCGTCAACTGCAACTATGTTTTTACTTCCTCTTGACGCAAATTCATAACTGATATTTCCAGTTCCAGCGAATAAATCAATTATTGTAATCGCATCAAAATAAAAATGGTTGTTTAAAATATTGAACAAACCTTCTTTCGCCATATCTGTTGTTGGGCGAACTGGCAAGTTTTTAGGAGCTTGTAAACGTCTTCCTTTGTGTTTTCCTGATATAATTCTCATCCTAATAAAATGGAATTTGAATGTTTTTCGGCATCTAATTCTTTAAAAATAGCTTGAGAGCTTTCAAGAAAAAATACATTTTTAATGTACGTATATACAATTTTATATATCTCAGACTCGAAAGTTATTTCTCCAGTAAAATACAATTTGAATTCTTCGTTATTTAATTGTAATTGTTCTGCCACAAAGAGAATATAATAAATGAAATCTTCCTTAGTTTGGTATGAAAATGAGTTACTTAGAATCAAATTTTTATTTTCTAAAACCACAATATCAAACGTGTTTTTAAAAACATTCACAAACATCACTTTCTCTTCAATCTCATTTTTTTGGATCAATTTTTCTAAGAGAATTGTAGTATGATGCTTGTACTCAAATTCACCAAAGTTTTGAAATAAATAATTATTGATGTTTACATAAGGAACATATACATTTTTTGCTTCAATCTCGGCAATAGTATCAAAAGTTATTAAATCTGTTTGCAAGGTTTTGATATTGAGCTCAAGATAAGAGTTTAGCGAGTCCTCATCAAAATATGCATCTGGAATAAGCGTATTTAGGCTATTTTGATGAATGACAAAAACTTCACTGAATTCATAGTGTAAAATAGGGTCTTCGTTAAAAATTGTTTTTATTTTTTCTAACAAATCTTCCAATGAATTGACAGTTTCATCAAAAGTATAATTAGCAAAGTAGCTAATTTCTTTTGAAAACAAATCTGAAACACAAAAAGAAAATCCATCCAAACTAAATTGGATGGATAATATCTTATTGTCAGTGTTTTTTAAAGATATGTTATTGCTGCTTTTTTTCACTTGGTTTATCGTAAGATGGTGGCCAGTTTCCTCCGGTTGTTACTTCATCTAAAGAACCTACAGAAACGTATTCACCTTTAATTTGATCGGTTTCTATTGCTTCTAATTCTTGTTTTACCAAAGATTCATTCATGCCTGCTAAAATTGCTGTTTTGGAAGTTTTAGCCATAAAAGTAGGGACGATCAGTCCTTGCACTTTTTCAACTTTTGCAACTTCTAATTCAAATTCTATGCCTTCGACTCCAGGAACTTTAAACATGTTTTTATAATCACGACCTTCAAAATATTTTAAAACAGGTTCATATCCAATGGTATCTGTTACTCTTCTTTCAACATCTACAATAATTCCACCACCTCTGTTTTCTTTTTCTACGATTGTTCTAGTTTCAGTTATGGCAAGTTTAGCTTGTTCAATGAAAGCAATTAACAATTCTTTATTATTGGTGTAACTTCCATATTTTTCGTAGAATTTAATTTCTCCATCTCTGATCATTTTTAAATTCTCTACAACTGGCGAATATTTTTTAACTTTTTCTTTGTTAAATTGAATTGGTTCCATAATACCTCCATAGATTTTAAATCCTAAGAAAACTGCTATAACTAACAGTATAATTGAAGGAATCCAACGGAAGTTTAATGGAAGATATTTAACAATTGCAAAAGCAAGAAGAACAGCTACTAAGACAGCTCCTATAATCATTAGTAATAAACTCATTTTATTTTATTTTTAATAGTAATAAGGCAAATCTACAATTTTTTTTTAATCATAAAAACATTTATTTGTAAAGAAAGGTATCTTTGTTAAATTATATTTTTTATGATTCAAAAACCCATAGATTTTTACAAACAATTGCATGCAAATTTTCCTTTTTTGGCAACAGAAAAGCAAGATGTTATGCTAAAATTATTAAGTATATTTATTTTTGAAACCGATAAGGAAAGTCTTTTTTTGTTAAAAGGATATGCAGGGACAGGTAAAACAACTGTCATCAGTACTTTTGTAAATACCCTCCAATTTGCAGGAAAAAAAGCAGTTTTATTGGCGCCAACAGGAAGAGCCGCAAAAGTGATTTCGGTTTACTCACAACGACCCGCATTTACGATTCATAAAAAAATTTATTTTCCAAAAAAACAATCTAATGGGTCTCTTTCATTTGTATTACAGCCCAATAAACATACCAATACTTTTTTTATAGTTGATGAAGCTTCTATGATTCCTGATGAAAAACAACATCAAAATTCGTTTGAAAGCTCCTCATTATTAGATGATTTGATTTCGTATGTTTATTCAGGTAAAAACTGCAAATTGATCTTTGTTGGAGATACTGCTCAACTTCCACCAGTAAAATTGACTATGAGTCCTGCTTTAGATTCAGATATTTTAACCAAACATTATTTTAAGGATGTCAAAGAAATAGAGCTGGATGAAGTAATGCGTCAACATGAAAATTCAGGAGTTTTGTTCAATGCAACTCAATTGCGAAAATTAATTCAAAATGATGGCAATCCATTTCAATTTCAAATAAAATTTCCTGATATCAAAAGATTGGAAGATGGTTATGAGATTGAAGATGCTATTTTGGACGCTTATAATTCAAATGGAGTAGAAGATACTGCGTTTATTGTTAGGTCAAATAAGCGTGCAAATGAATACAATAGGCAAATTCGAATGCAAATTCGAGGTCAAGAAAATATGATTTCAACAGGAGATTACATCATGATTGTTAAGAATAATTATTTTTGGCTCGATGAAATTTCTCAAGCAGGTTTTATTGCGAATGGGGATATTTGTGAAGTGTTGCGTATTTTTTCCATCAAAGAGATTTATGGATTTTCATTTGCTGAAGTTACACTCAGAATGATTGATTATCCAGAAATGGTTCCTTTTGAAACGGTTTTACTTTTAGACACCTTGACAAGCGAAAGTCCATCATTGACATATGAAGAGTCCAATAAATTATACCAAGCTATAAGAGAGGATTATGCAGAGGAAACTTCCAATTACAAACAATTACTGGCAATCAAAAAAAATCCATATTTCAATGCGTTGCAAGTCAAATTTTCATATGCCATAACTTGTCATAAATCTCAAGGAGGACAATGGAAAACTGTTTTTGTGGAGCAACCTTATTTGCCTAATGGCGTTTCAAAAGAATATTATAGATGGTTATACACAGCAATTACGAGAGCTCAAGAAAAATTATATTTGATTGGCTTTAAAGACGAATTTTTTTCAAGTTAATGTAATAAATAATGAATGGCAATTGTCCCAAATTTATTGCCATACGTATACCTTAAGTCCTCAGATTGACTTGTGTTGTAATTAAAAATATACCCAAAATGGAATCTATTTGCGGTAAATTTAATTCCGATTTCAAGGTTAAAAACCATTGGAATCAATTCTTTGGTAACTAGACTTCCTGCATTTAAAAAACTTCCTTGAATAGTAGCGTCATAAAAGGCATAGCTAACAGTTGGTTTGATAACTAGAAAAGATTCAATTTCTCTGACATCATTCGTATTTTCGTTATTTAAATTGGTTTTAAAAGCAATAGAATTGGCTAGTTTTTGCAAAGGCTTCAAACCAATTCTGCTATACAATCCAGTAGAAATATCTGTAAAAACAGTCCCGAAATTTACTGTATTTACCCATGAAACATCATACATTCCTGAGGAATCTTTACCAATATAAGAGATATATTCTGCTCTAAAATTAATTCCAAATGCATTTTTTATCTGATATTCCCATCCAGTGCCTAATTTAAAACCATATAATTTGTGAATGAAATCTTGAATTTCTTTGCTAAATGCATTTTCTCCAATAACACCAATATCAATTGAAGTAGTTAGAATTTTGTTGGTTTTATAGACATTTGTAATTCCGAAATTACCATATAAATATCCTGCAAAAGGTCTGTCATGTTCATCAATTGAAGTTACATTTGGTCTATTTGGTGTGTACATTTTATGACCAATTTGCCATTGAAAAATTTTTTTTTCTACAAATTCTTTTTTGGTTTCTGACAAATATCTGTAGTTTAAAAACATTCCATTTGTGTAATATCGATCTCTAACAACAGAAACATACAGATCGTTGTCATTGATAAAGCTAATTTCTTTTGAAAATTTTTGTTGAGAAAAGATCCAAAATACATTAAAAAATGTTAAAAGAAGCAGATTTTTTTTCATAAAACACAAATATAAATCAACAGATGTAAAATCATTCTTTTTTAACACAATTATCAAAAAAAGGTTTATTTTAGTGCTATTAAATGAACTCAATGATTATTAAAGAAACGCTATCCGTTGAAGATTTTCAAAACATAAAAAATAACAGAGAATTACTTGCCAAAATAAAAGATAAAAACATTTCTTATGCCAAAGTTCTAGAAGCACTCTCATACGAAAATGAACTACGTTTGTTACAAATAGAGTTGGTAAAATTGCAACGTCATATTTCGAATTATAATATGAGAGTTGCTGTTATTTTTGAAGGAAGAGATGCTGCTGGAAAAGGAGGAAATATCAGACGTTTTATGGAACATCTTAATCCAAGGTCTAGTAGATTGGTTGCATTAAATAAACCTACTGATATTGAAAAAGGGCAATGGTATTTTCAACGATATATCAAAGAATTACCCAATCCTGGTGAAATAGTATTTTTTGATAGAAGTTGGTATAACAGAGCCGTTGTTGAGCCAGTGATGGGTTTTTGTTCAGAAAATCAGTATAGAAATTTTTTGTTGCAAGTACCTGAATTTGAGCATATGATGTATGAAGACGGAGTTGTTATTATTAAATTTTGGTTGTCTATAACAAAAGAAGAACAGTTAAAACGCTTTGAAGCTAGAAAAGAAAATCCATTAAAGCGTTGGAAATTTAGTCCTGTTGATAAACAAGGCCAGGTTTTATGGGATAAATACACAGAATACAAAGCCGAAATGTTTTCAAAAACACACACAACCTACAGTCCTTGGATGATTATCAAAACCAATAATAAAAAGGTAGCTAGATTAGAGGCTATGAGACATGTTTTGTCGCAATTTAATTACGAAGGAAAATCACAGGCAGGGACAGTACTTACTCCAGATCCAAATGTGGTGATGCGTTATTTTCGATCTAATATTCATCAAATAGATTAATCGTATGAATCTACATCTAACAGAAGAGGAATTAAGAAGGATAAATACTAAAAAAGGTTTTTTAGCTTTGCTTTTAAAAGAGCCTTACAATGTTGAAAAGGCACTGAGATATATTGATTATCAGAAGAAAATCGAAAAACTACAAGCAGAATTGATTCGCCTTCAAACTTGGGTAATCAATAATGACGAACGAATTATCATTGTTTTTCAAGGTAGAGATGCTGCAGGAAAAGGAGGTGCTATTAGACGTGTTACTGAACGAATCAATCCACGTCACATGCGAATAGTAGCCTTGCCAAAACCATCAAAAGACGAGGAATCTCAATGGTATTTTCAACGTTATGTGGAGCAATTTCCAAAGGCTGGTGAAATGGTTTTTTTTGACAGAAGTTGGTATAACAGGGCAGTTGTAGAGCCTGTAAACGGATTTTGTACCCAAGAAGAGTATGAAATTTTTATGAGTCAGGTAAATGATTTCGAGAGAATGATTTTAGAATCTGGTATTCACTTAGTAAAAATTTACATGTCAATCTCAAAAACGGAACAAGCAAAACGTTTTGCTGACATCAAAAAAGATCCATTAAAACAGTGGAAAATGACTAAATTAGATGAAAAAGCACAAGAATTGTGGGATCAATATACTGCGTATAAAAATGCCATGTTTGCTAGGACAAATACTACAATTTCTCCCTGGAAAATAATACGTGCGAATAGAAAAACAGATGCAAGAATCAACGTAATCAATCATATTTTAAAAATGATTCCGTATGATAAAAGTATTGAGATATAAGTTATAGTAAATTCTCAAATGATTAAGATTAGAATTTTACGTCAACAATTAAATATATTGGCCATTAAGCAATGATGTTATTTTTAATTTTTGTCTAACTTCATGAAAAATAAAATAGATTTCACCTGAAATTTGCCTGTTAATTTCCATATATCTCTCCTCTTGTAACAAAGTTCCATCACTGCGTTTTGGGTCTTCAATAGGCAATTGAAAACAATAGTTTGCGCCAATACAAGCGCAATTTGTATCTACATTTGAACAAGTAGTTATTGCTATAAAATTCGATGGATTTTCAGGATGTTCAATCAATTTAGAATAGCCAATAATATGTTTTTTTGTACCATCAAATGAAATTTCATACTTCGGATTTTGATGTGAAAAATCAGACAATTGAAAGTAAAATCCTGCTTTTTGTAATGTTTTTATAGTACTTCTATTAAATGAAGTAATTTCAATTCCGCCAGAAAATGAGAGGATGTTTAACTTGAAATAACTAGCGGCAAAAAATCCCCAAACTTGTGCTAACTGACTTCTTCTGGAGTTTTGAGAACAAATGAAAGTAAGGTTAACAACTTCGTTTTTTGCATATTCTTTGGCAATTGTTTCTGCAATTTTTAGCAAGTAATTTTTTCTATCTTCAGTTATTAAAATTTTTTTCGATGATTTTTCGAAGAAGTTTTTTGCAGAAACAGATTTAGTCTTCAGCATCTTGTTATTTTTGTACAAAATTAAATCATTAACAGTTCATTTTAAATTAAGTAAAGGTTAAGAATGCGTTTAGAAATTGGAAATAAAGTAGCAGTTTTAGATGATGTTTTAAAAGGCAGCGTGGTAAAAATTGAGGGAGAAAATATTACTGTTAAAACAGACGATGGAATGATTTTGACTTTTTTGAAATCAGAATTAGTTAAAATTGAAAAAGACCAACATGAACTTTCTAAATTTTCAGATATCAATCATCAGTTGTTAAAAGAAAAAATTGCATCTCAACCCGATAAAAAAAGTGCGTTTAAAAAAGATAAAAACGAAGTTATTTTTGAAGTTGATTTGCATATCAATCAATTGGTAAACTCAACAAGAGGAATGGATAATTTCGATATGTTGAATTTGCAATTAGATACTGCGAAACGAAAATTAGAATACGCGATTTCTAAAAGAATTCCGAAAGTTGTATTTATTCATGGAGTAGGAGAAGGGGTTTTAAAATCGGAATTAGTGCGCTTATTTCAAAAATATCCTGTTCGTTTTTACGATGCTTCTTACAAAAAATATGGTTTGGGAGCCACTGAAGTAGTTGTTTTTCAAAATGGTAATTTTTAATTTGTAAACTGTATTTTTACACAATGAAAATGATTTATTTAGACAATGCTGCAACTACAATGATTGATGCTGAAGTTTTATCAGTGATGCATGAAGCGTCTTTAGAAAATTTTGGCAATCCCTCTTCAACACATCAATTTGGTCGGAAAGCAAAATCGGCGATTGAAACTGCTAGAAAAAATATTGCAAAACGCTTTAATGTTTCTGCAAGCGAAATTATTTTTACTTCAGGAGGTACAGAAGCTGATAATTTAATTCTTCAAAACGCTGTTTTTAATTTGGGAGTTCAACGAATTATTACTTCAAAAATTGAGCATCATGCAGTATTACATACCTGCGAATTTTTAGAAAAAACACACGAAATTCAATTGGATTTTGTTCAACTAGATGTTCATGGAAATATTGATTTATATCATTTAGAAACCCTTCTTGCAGCTTCTGATAAAAAAACGTTGATCAGTTTGATGCTCATCAACAATGAAATCGGAAACCTACTATCAACAGATGCGGTGTGTGAATTATCTGACAAGTACCATGCACTCT
>Ga0102830_1000107_pt1 | contig 40157 bp, 42 predicted proteins | sample ColrivemetaGS703_FD_84511 | JGI IMG/M metagenome (GOLD analysis project Ga0102830, IMG submission 84511) | Estuarine microbial communities from the Columbia River estuary - Freshwater metaG S.703 | ecosystem: Environmental > Aquatic > Marine > Intertidal zone > Estuary | place: USA: Columbia...
AGAAAAGAATACCAACGCACTATTTTGTGCCAAAGTTTTGAAAATCAAAGAAAAATAAATAGTTTTGAATCAACACGGAACTCCAACTAAGAAAAAGTCCACTTTAGTTTGACGACGTACAATTTGATACAACGTCAATTGATATTCATGTCTTTGAGGAGTTGATATTCTATGTTCCAAATACCTTCACGCCAAATGACGACGAAAAGAACCAAACATTCTACCCTGTGCTGTCTCAAGGCATGAAACGTACCTATATGGAATTCTACATCTACAACCGTTGGGGAGAACTCGTCTTTGAAAGCCACGACCCTAGCTACGGATGGGATGGCACCTACGGACCAAATGCACTTGAATGCCCAATTGGTACATATACATGGAAACTCAAATTAGAAACATTACAGACCCAAGAAATCCTAGATTTCCACGGGCATGTGAATTTGATTAGATAACCTTTAACTTACAAAAAGCCATCCGATAAGATGGCTTTTTGTATTTTTACACCATGTCATTTTTTTCAGAAGATTACCTATTATTCTTTCAAGAGTTAGCCGCTAACAACCATAAAGATTGGTTTGATGCCAATCGAAAGCGCTATGAAAGAAGTGTCAAAGAACCGTTTAAATTATTTACCCAACATCTGATCGATGAATTGGCCAAAAAAGAACCGGTCTTTAAAGACCTCAAAGCAAGCGATTGTATTTTCAGAATAAATCGGGACATTCGTTTTTCAAAAGATAAGACACCTTATAAAACCATGTGTTCTGCTGTAATTTCGCCTCAAGGAAAGAAAAGCAGTTCGATTCACGGTATTTACTTTGAATTAAGCCCAGAACATATCCGCGCTTATGGCGGCGTATATGAAATCGATAAAGATGATTTATATGCACTAAGAGAAGGGATTTCTAATCACCTAAAAACCTTTAGGCAACTGTATTCATCTCCAGATTTCAAAACACTTTTTGGAGTAATCCACGGTGAGAAAAATAAAAAAATAGACAAAGTATTTCAAGAAGCCGCAGCAGATGAACCACTGATCTACAATAAACAATTTTATTTTTACGCTACCTTTGAATCTGATCGCATTACAGATCCACAACTTGACAAAACACTTTTGAACTGTTATCAAGTGGGACGACCGCTTGAATTATTTTTCAATCAATTTATCCAACGCTCATGAAAATTATTTTTTCTTTCCTTTTTTTAAGCCTGTCTATCATTGGATTGAGCCAAAAAACAACTTTTAATCTCAAAGAATCAGTTCTTAAACAGCGAGCCCTATCTCCTACTCGTCTTAACAACTTTCAATGGATCCCAGAAACTGACAGCTATACATTCTGCAGTGCTGATTGGCAAACGCTACAGCAGAGTACAGTGTCAAGTGAAAAATCTATTGAGCTCACAAGTGTTAGACAAATCAATGAAAAATTAGGTACTTCCTTTACCCACCTGGCCTATGCTAGATGGGTTAGTAAAGATGTAATAGAGGTGTCTGACGGCGGCAGTGTATTTGCGCTCTACAACATAAACACCAAAACTGGAAATGTACAAAAAGTTCCAGATGGCGCAGAGAATGCGCATTTTCATGCGGCAAGTAAAAACGTGGCTTTTACCATAGAAAATAACCTTTTCGTTCAGCAAAACGATAAATATTACCGAGCCATCACCAAAAACAAAGACAAAAACATCGTTTCTGGCCAAACCTTTGCGCGCAGTGAATTTGGAATTACAGAAGGGATATTCTGGTCGAATTCTGGTTCACTCTTGGCTTTTTATCAGAAAGACGAAAGCGAGGTACATGACTACCCACTACTGGATATCAACCAAACACCTGGAGCCGTAAAATTCATCAAGTACCCGATGGCTGGTCAAGCTTCTGAAAAACCTAAAGTTGGAATTTACAATCTCAAAACAAAAAAAACCATATTTATATGCCCTCGTTCAGGTATCGACTCTTACCTTACCAATGTTGCTTTTACTCCTAGTGAAAAATACTTACTAGTAGCAGAGGTAAACAGAGATCAAAATCACATGTGGCTTTACCTGTATGATTTAAAAGGCAAGCTCATCCGTACACTTTGGGAAGAACAAAACGATAAATGGGTAGAACCCGAACATCCAGCATTTTTTCCTACAACAACATCCGATAATTTTATTTGGATTTCTGAGAAAAACGGTTTCAATAACCTTTATTATGTAGATATCAATTCTGGTTTGAATAGAGCCCTTACAGCAAATAAATTTGTACTTAAGGACCTATTAGACGCCAATGAAGACGGATCAAAAATCTATTTTTCTGCTACTGGCCCAAATCCATGTAATACGGTCGTATACGAGGTTGATATGCAAGGCAATCAACGTTTACTTACTCAGGCTGAAGGAACCCATCGCTTTTCACTTGCACCAAAAGGAGGATTCTATTACGACGGTTACAGTAGCCTCGAAATAGCCAACAGAGAGTACGTGATGACCCTCAATGGGAAAATGGCCAAACTACTCCAAGATTCAGCAGATAAATTAGCCGAATACAAAATTGGCAGTACCGAAATCGGCAACATCAAAGGAAAAGATGGTTCTGCGCTTTATTACCGCATGATCAAGCCTGCAGACTTTGACCCTCAAAAAAAATATCCTGTGTTGGTGTATGTTTATGGCGGGCCACATGCACAAATGGTGACCAACAGCTGGTTGGCTGGAGCCAATCTTTGGATGCACTGGTTAGCCGAACAAGGGTATCTGGTATTTACCTTAGATAATCGAGGCTCTGGAGAGCGTGGTTTTGCTTTTGAAAGCCAGATTCACCGTCAGTTAGGAACTGTAGAAATGGAGGATCAACTTTCTGGGGTTGAATTTTTGAATTCCTTACCGTATGTCGACGGTCAGCGTTTGGCAGTCCATGGCTGGTCTTTTGGTGGATTTATGACCACGAGTTTGATGTTAAGACAAGCGGGTATTTTCAATGTGGGAGTTGCTGGTGGACCCGTCACGGACTGGAAATTTTATGAGATCATGTATGGAGAGCGCTATATGGATCGCCCTGAACAAAACCCGGAAGGCTACCAAGTCAATTCACTCTTGAACCACACCAAGAATTTGAAAGGCAAACTACTCCTCATTCATGGTACCGTTGACGACGTCGTGGTGATGCAGCACAACGAAGCTTTACTCAAATCTTTCATTGATAACGGAGTGCAAGCAGATTACTTTGTCTATCCGATGCATCCACACAACGTGAGCGGCAAAGACCGTGCGCACCTCATGGAAAAGGTGCTAACCTATATATTGGATAACAATAAGTAAATTATACCAAAATAAAAAAGGCGACCGTTTGGTCGCCTTTTTTGTGTTTCCTGAAATGCTAAATTTTACTTTTAAGACTCATCCAACCACCGCCATTATGTACATCATAACCGGCCGCCTTGAGTAAGCTTTTCGCACTTCCGCTGCGCATACCTGAGGCGCAACAAGTGATGATAGTTTTGTTTTTTGGAATTTTACTGAAATTAGCCTGTAAAGATGGTAAGGGAATATTGACAGCCCCTTTTACATGACCACCTTTGAACTCTGCAGCAGATCGCACGTCAATGATCATGGCTCCTTGCTTGACAAGAGTTGCAAAATCGATACTGGTTCCACCAAATAACTTCTTGAGTAATGACATGGTTTTATTGTTGAGTAACTAAAAAATTCACCTCTAACCATGAGCCACCGTTTTCACAATTAAGCCCTAAGGATTGAAAATAATGTGTTGCCTGTCCTGAACGGTTTCCAGAGGCACAACAAAAGATAATTGGCTCTGCCATGGCTTTAATTTCGTCAATATGCTCTGTGATTTCTTGAAGCGGAATATTAATCGATCCTGCTACATGGCCACCGGCATACTCTGCACGAGTACGTACATCAATGATTGTTTTTAACATCTTTTTTATTTTTTGGGTTGATAATTTCAAAAATGAACTGGAACACCAAACCTCCTAACAATAAGCCCATTAAAATGTTTACAAATGGAGAATTGCGGAGCGCACATCCTGTGGTGCATGGAAACTGAATGTAATATACGTATCCTAATATGGCGCCAAGAGCATAACCAATTGCCGTAAAGTATTTTTCAGTTTGTAAGATGTTTTTCATTTCAAGGACAAAATTACAGACTTGTTGGATTTTGGTTTGTAGCGAATGTTACACAGTGGCAAGAGCGAGAAATAAACTACCTTTGACAAAATATTATTATGAAACAAGTTTCTTTAGCGGCCATAGAAAAGGCCATAGAGGTTGTCGATAACCTCACAGACGAACAACTCGAAAACATTACTGAGCGTTACGCCGATGCACAAGAATCCTTACTTGGATACGTCATGACGGCTCCAGAGGAATACAAAAATGAAGATCTTGAAGGCCTCTTAATTTATTACTTCTGTTTGGTACTCGAAGCTTTCAAACAAGAGGGAATTGAGCTTAGAACAATCGTAGAGGAAGATATTGATGCGATTGAGGAGCCTTTCTTTGATATGCTAGATCAATACTTTGAGTCAGAGGATGAAGAAATCATTGAGTCTTTCTGTGACCAGCCTTTCTTGGCACAATTTATGGCAATGGAAGTATCTGAGGAGGATGAAGATGGCTCTGCCCTCTCTGAAGAAACTGCAACCCAGCTCTTTATTGTAAGTTTGGCCATGATTTCTTTATTGAACCGCGCAATTGTTGCATAAAATCACAAGAAATTCGTATTTTTGCATGGGGTAAGTCTTTTACGACCAGCTCCCTCTGAATCCTCCAGGACAGGAATGTAGCAAAGGTAAGAGGTTGTAGCGGTGCGATAAAAGTAGCTTACCCCATCTTTTTTTGTGTCTACCATGAAAATTTCAGCTTCTATTTATTCCGACAACATCCGTCCGCTAAAGGCTGTAATTTCAGATTTAGAAGCAAATCAGGTTGATCTTCTGCACATCGATTGCAACGACGATTTAAAAGTTTTCGAGGACATTAAACAAATTCGAACTTGGTGCACATTACCAATTGATTTGCATATCATCACAGCAGAACCAAGCAAATACTTTCCTTACCTACTTGAAAATCCTGTCGAATACCTCACTTTTCAAATAGAGGCGCTCAAAGAAGAATTATATATCCCTCCAGCAATTACGGGTAAAAAAGGAGTTGCAATAGTGACCCCTACCCCAATTTCTGCATTTGAACCCTATGCTCACCTTGACTTTATCCTGATCATGGCAACAGTTCCAGGACAATCTGGCGGGGTATTTGACAAACTTAATTTCGACAAAATTCGTACTTTCAGAAAGCAATATCCTGATAAATCTATACATGTCGACGGTGGCGTAAATCCAGAAGTCTCTTTCATACTAAGACAAATGGGCGTCAGTACAGCCGTTTCAGGCTCTTACCTATTTAAAGAAGCAAGCGTTGGAAACGCGCTCATGAATCTTACCAAGCGCAGTATTGGTTCTAGTTATTGCGTAAGTGACTTTATGACGCCACTACATGAAACGCCTAAATTCCAAATAGAAGGCCTTCAACTAATTCATGTATTACAAACAGTTGAAGATGGCCAATTAGGTGTTGCAATGGCAACCGATGCCAACAATAAGTTAATTGGCTTGGTTTCTAGTGCCGATATCAGAAAAGCAATACTTAAACAACTGCACGCAGGACTTGACCTAAACGCATTAAATCCTGAGAGCTTTATCAATGAGCGCCCCATTTGTATCCATGCTGATGCAACGGTACTTGAACTTTTACAACTCATTAAAAACAGCCCATTTGCAGTGCTGTATTTACCTGTTATCGACGCTACCCAACAACTAATGGGTATCGTTCAATTCTCCAACCTGATCAAAGCAGAAATATGATCATCGAACTAAAAAACAGTACAAAAGCGGCAGAGCTCGCTGAAGCGCACCAAGCGTTTCATATTTTCTACCAAGGTAAGGATTACCTTATTACAGGTAGTGCTTTAAAAGAAGTTCCTACTTCTCTTCAAGATTATACCAACCAACATTGGGTATTCTCAAACGACATTCAGTTGGCTTCACGCAAGTTTCAAGATCAAAAAAGACAAGTTGCTTTTGGAAATGTAACCATTGGGGGCCAAACAAACAACACCATATTAATAGGCGGTCCTTGTTCGGTAGAATCTGAAGAACAATTGAGAGGAGCAGCTGAATTACTCGTTGATATGGGCCTTACCACGCTTAGAGGTGGAGCCTACAAGCCCAGGACAAGCCCCTACTCTTTTCAGGGAATGGGCCTTGAGGGTCTCAAACTTCTTGCTCAAATGCGCCAGGATTATGGCTTAAATGTAATTACCGAAGCCCGTGATGCCTCGCATATCAACGAAATAATTGAACACACCGACATCATTCAAATTGGAGCAAAAGCCATGTATGATCAAGGTATTTTGCGTGCATGTGCAAAAATCAAAAAACCCGTACTTATTAAAAGGGGATTCGGAACAACTCTTCAAGAATTTGTTCAGGCAGCAGAATTTGTACTTTCTGGAGGCAACGAAAATGTAGTGCTCTGTGAGCGAGGCATCCGTACTTTTGAAACCGGCACACGTTTTACTTTAGATCTTTGTGGGGTTGCCTGGCTTCAAGAGTACACCAACTTACCGATTATTTTAGATCCATCGCATGCAATGGGTTATGCCTACGGAGTTAACCCATTGGCGCGGGCTTGCGTAGCAATGGGAATTGATGGCTTGCTTATTGAGGCACACCCTAATCCAAAAGAGGCCAAATCTGATGCATCTCAGCAGCTCAATTATGAAGAATTCCGAAAACTTCATTCGGATATTCAAAAAGTTGCTCAAAGCGTTGGATTTCAAATTATTTAACTATGGTACTTGAACTCAATATCAAAAGTTTGTGTAAGACAAACGGCATCGAATTCGACGATTTTCTTGCTGATCTCGATGTGGAAAATGTCAATGAATTATCGGTCTATGATCTCGAAGCAATTTGCGAAGAATATGAACTTGATTTACAGGCCTTGTTATTTACTCCATTATTTTCTCAAGCAAATATTGACAAGAAAATAAAAGAGATAAAAATGCTCGTCCTTGATGTTGATGGAGTGCTAACTGATGGCGGAATGTATGTAAGTGAAAACGGCGACCAAATGAAGCGCTACCATACCCATGACGGACTTGCTTTACTCGAACTCAGCAAGAGTAAAAAGTTGGAACTCGGGATTATTTCTTCGGGATTTACCCAACATATGGTTCAAGATCGTGCGGCGTTGCTTGGCATCGAGCGTGTGTACGTTGGACGCGAGCCCAAACTAAGTATTCTTAACGCATGGTGTAAAGAAATGAATATTTCAACCAAAGAAGTTGCTTTTATTGGCGACGATCGCAATGACCTTGAAATCATGAAAGCAGTTGGCTTAGCTATTTGTCCTGCATCTGCAGTAGCGTCCGTAAAGAGCATCTCAGATATTATCTTGAGCCGTAACGGCGGTGCAGCCTGCGTAAGAGAATTCATCGACAATTACTTGGGTTAATCATCCATCTTTTCAATAATCCCAACCCTAAAATGTCTGTCACTCACATCGGCATCATCCGAGAAGGTAAAATCCCACCTGATTTCAGAGTACCACTAAGCCCAGCTCAATGCGTACAATTAGAAAAGGTATATCCGAACGTTAAAGTAACGGTTCAAGCATCTCCTATTCGTTGCTTTGCAGATGAGGCATATACAGCAATTGGAATCGATGTACAGGAAGATCTCAGCCACTGTGATATTTTATTGGGGGTGAAAGAAGTTCCAATGGCACAACTCATTGCGGGCAAAACCTATCTATTCTTTTCTCACACTTTTAAAAAACAACCCTACAACCGCGCCTTACTGCAGGCAATTCTGCATAAAAGAATCCGATTAATCGATTACGAGGTGCTTAAAGACGCCCAAAACAAGCGGATTATTGGTTTTGGTCGATATGCTGGTGTGGTAGGTGCTTACAATGCCTTTTTAACATATGGACTTAAAAGTGGCGCTTATAGTATCAAGCCTGCGCACCTATGTGCAGACCGCAAAGAAGTAGAAGCCGAATTAAAAAAAGTGGTGCTGCCACCTGACTTTAAATTGGTGCTTACTGGCTACGGACGCGTTGGCAATGGCGCCAGAGAAATTGTCAAACTGTTACCCATCAAAGAAGTGGACCCAGATGTCTATCTTCACCAACAACACCAAGAAGCTGTTTTTACACACTTAGATACTCATCAATACTTCTGCAGACAGTCCGATGGAGGTTTTGACAAAAAAGAATTTTACAACCAACCTGAATTGTATCAAAGCAATTTTGGTGCCTTTGCACAACGGAGTAATGTGTATATTTCTTGTCATTTTTGGTCGTCTAAATCACCATTTATCTTGACCCAACAAATGCTCCAAGACCCAACGCATTCGCTGCAAGTAGTTGCCGATGTCTCTTGTGATATCGCTGGACCAATTGCCTGCACCTTGCGTCCAAGCAAAATTGGTTCATCCATGTATGGTTATGATCCTCACACCAACACAGAAGTAGATATGCACAAGCCCGGTGCCATTGCCGTCATGGCAGTAGACAACCTACCTTGTGAGCTTTCCAAAGACGCTTCTGAAGATTTTGGTTCGGAGTTATTAAGAAGTGTATTCCCAGTATTGTTGGGTCCCGATCCCGATGGTATTATCTTTAGAGGTACTCAAACCACTTTGGAAGGCCAACTAAATGATCCTTTTCAATATTTGGTAACTTATCTAGATGGACTAGAGTGATAAATGATTTTTACAATATTGAACTAACCGATAAAGCAGATGTTAAAGAAAAATCTGCTTATGAATCTTGTCGATTCGTCGGCATCGATTTAGCTGGAATCGATCTAAGTAACTCCAAATTTTTAGATTGCACCTTTGAAGATTGTAATTTGTCGAATTGCAAAATAATGGCTACGCTATTCAATGGTGTTATTTTCCAGAAATGTAAATTAATGGGACTTCATTTTGAAGATGCAAATCCGTTTGGTTTGAGCATTCATTTTGAGCATTGCCAGCTTCATCATGCCAGTTTTTACCAAATGAATCTTCAAAACTGCGCTTTTCACTTTTGCAACTTAGAAAGCGTTGAATTTACTCAAATCAAAGCACAAGGCGTTTCTTTTGAAGGATCACATCTGCAAGATGCTCATTTTGAAAAAAGTGATATTCGTGAAGCAAATTTTACAGGAGTTTCTGCATTTTGTTTAGACCCTGATTGGAATGAAATTAAAGGGATAAAAATTCCTTATGACCAACTCTCGAGCCTTGTTGCTAAATATGGTTTAAACATTCAACACTGAAGATATTTGCCTAATTTTGAATGATGCAAGAAAAAGGGAATAAACGCACAATTACAGGATGGGTTTTTTATGACTGGGCTAACTCAGTGTATCCGCTCATCATCAGTTCAGCTATTTTCCCTATTTTATTCGAAACGCAAACAAGTGTCAAAAATGAAGCAGGCGTGACAATCTACGATACTGTTTCTTTCTTTGGTAGAGAATTTCACAACACCGAATTTTATGCCTATGTGATTTGTCTCTCCTATATCGTTGTTGCCCTCATTTCCCCATTGCTTTCTGGAATTGCCGATGCAGGAGGAAAGCGTAAATTATTCATGCAATTCTTTTGTTTCATGGGAGCCATTTCTAGTGGTTTACTTTATTTTTTCAATACACCGCCAATTGGTGAATTAGGACAAAGTCCTTTCAGTATAAACTGGAGTATGTTACCGCTCTTTTTTGGGTCTATAGGTTTTTGGGCAAGTTTGGTTTACTATAATGCTTATCTACCAGATATTGCGGCATCTAAAGACCATGACCGCATCTCAGCACAAGGTTTTTCTATGGGGTATTTAGGCAGTTCTACGTTACTAATTATCATCTTAATTCTTACTGTTTTTACTAAAATCATCCCTATTCGTTGGGCCTTCCCTTTGGTCAGTATTTGGTGGATTTCATTTGCTATTTTTTCCTTTTCACGGTTACCTAAAACAGTTGCTACGCAAAAAGACAACAAGAACCTTATTCGCAAAGGTTATTCAGAAGTTTACGGAGTTTGGAAACAAATCAAGCAAAACAAAACGTTAAAGGGTTATTTAGGGTCCTATTTCATGTTCAATATGGCGGTTCAAACTATCATGGTTATGGCTGTCGCTTTTGCAAACAAAGAAGTGATAGGTATCAAACAACAAGATCTCATCATTTCAATCCTTATCATTCAATTCATTGGTATTGCCGGTGCTTACCTGATGTCTTTTATTTCCACTAAGATTGGAAATTTCAAAGCGCTTGGCGGAGCCATTCTTATTTGGATTGCGCTTTGCATTTACGTCTACCAATTTGTATGGTACCCTTGGCAATTCTTTATTGCCGCAGCGGGTGTTGGCCTTGTAATGGGTGGAATTCAGTCGCTTTCTAGATCGACGTATTCTAAACTACTTCCTCAAACCAAAGATCTAACTTCCTATTTTAGTTTCTATGATTTAGCAGAAAAGTTGGGGCTAGCGCTGGGTACGCTTAGTTTTGGACTCATTGAAGGTCTACTTAATATCAGGGTATCCATTTTAGCGCTCGTCCTATTTTTTGCTATGGGCTTTATTTTACTCATTCGAATTCCAAAAACAGTACAACAAACACATGAGACAAGTCATTGAAGCCGCGTGGGAAAATCGCGCCTTATTAAGTGAAAAATCGACTATTGATGCAATTGAAAAAGTCATTGAAGATCTAGACAAAGGACTTTTGCGTGTTGCGGAGCCTCTACCAGATGGCACTTGGATAGTTAATGAATGGATTAAAAAAGCCGTGGTGCTCTACTTCCCGATCCGACAAATGGAAACCATTGAAGTAGGACCTTTTGAGTTTCACGATAAGATGGCGCTCAAACGCGATTATAAAAACTTAGGTGTACGTGTAGTTCCTCACGCAATTGCCCGTTATGGTGCATATGTAGCACCGGGCGTTATCATGATGCCTTCTTATATCAATATTGGTGCATATGTTGGCAGCAATACCATGGTAGATACTTGGGCAACTGTTGGTAGTTGTGCACAAATTGGCAAAGATGTCCACTTAAGTGGTGGCGTGGGTATTGGAGGAGTTTTAGAACCTCTACAAGCAGCACCTGTTGTCATTGAAGACGGCGCATTTATAGGCTCTCGCTGTATTGTCGTTGAAGGAGTACGCGTTGGAAAAGAAGCAGTACTAGGTGCAAATGTAGTACTGACTAAATCTACGAAAATTATTGACGTTACGGGTGCTGAGCCATTAGAAATCAGTGGGTATGTACCGGAAAGATCTGTGGTCATTCCAGGGTCATACACTAAAAACTTTCCTGCAGGAACCTACCAAGTACCTTGCGCCCTCATCATTGGCAAGCGAAAGGCCTCAACCGATCTTAAAACCTCACTCAATGATGCGTTGCGTGAACACAATGTCGCTGTATGATGAATCAAAAAATGCAACTCTGGAATACGCTTGATAGGGCTTCACTTGAAAAGCAACTTCAAGAAATTGGTCATAAATATATTACCATATCATTTTATCAATACGCCCATATTACCGGCCCACAATCCTTTAGAGATCAACTTTATCTCCAATGGACAAATTTAGATATTGTTGGAAGAACCTACGTTGCCAAAGAAGGTATCAATGCACAAATTGCTGTTCCTACGGCCCATTTGGGACTTTTTAGAGAAGAATTATATCAAATCTCCTTCTTGAATGGAATTAGACTCAATTTTGCCGTGGATGATGCAGAAGCTGCATTCCCATTTTTAAAACTTAAAATTAAGGTGCGATCGAAAATTTTGGCCGACGGACTCAACGATACAACCTTTGATGTTACTAATAAAGGGATTCACCTCAACGCAGCAGCTTTCAACGCCCTTACCAACGATCCAAATACCTTACTGATCGATTTTCGCAATCATTATGAATGGGAAGTCGGGCATTTTAAAGGAGCTATCCTTCCAGATGTAGATACCTTTCGAGAATCCTTACCGTTTATTGAAGAAACCATACTTAAAGGGAATGAAGACAAAAATATTGTCATGTATTGCACTGGTGGTGTACGCTGCGAAAAAGCTTCTGCATGGTTTAAACACCGAGGCTTTGAGAATGTCCACCAACTTGAAGGAGGTATAATTAAATATGCCAATGATTGTAAAGAGTTGGGTATAGAAAATAAATTTATTGGGAAGAACTTTGTTTTTGACGAACGAAGAGGCGAACGCATTACCCCCGACGTTATTGCTGTCTGCCATCAATGCGGCGAGCCAGCAGATAACCACACTAATTGTGTCAATGATGCCTGTCATCTTTTATTTATCCAATGTGATAACTGCAAGGCTGCAATGGAGAACTGCTGTAGTCAAGCTTGTTTAGAGACAATCCATCTTCCACTTGAAGTTCAGAAGGAACTTAGAAAAGGACAAAATAAAAGCAACCTCATTTTCAAAAAAGGACGTTCTGCCGCTTTGCCTTTTCAAGGACACAAAGAAAAACCTCAGGCGCTTATCGAACAAGCGCTTAAAAACCAAAAAGCATGAATCTATTTATTCACTGGGCAGTTGACTCACAACTGATCGACGGTTGGAGAACACCAAATCTCTATGGTTTGCTATTTGTATCTGGCATCGTAATGGGTTATTTTGTGATACGTCGAATGTTTCGGACCGAACAAGTAGAGGACAAAATACTAGATACGCTTGTCACCTATATGGTATTAGCGACAATAGTTGGCGCACGTTTAGGACACGTCTTATTCTATGGTCCCTATTGGGACAAGATAGAAAATGGGCAACTAATAGAAAAAGGGTATTTCTCTCATCCTGGAGACATCATTAAAATTTGGGAAGGCGGTTTAGCGAGTCACGGTGCCGCAATTGCGATTCTCATCGGGCTTTATCTTTTTACGAAAAAAGTGAGCAAACGTTCCTATATCTGGATTCTAGACCGCATTGCTGCACCAGTTGCAATTGCGGCAACATTTATTCGCTTGGGTAATTTGGTCAATCATGAAATGGTCGGGTATGTTACCGATGTGCCTTGGGCCTTTGAGTTTGAATATTTTTTCAACGAAACTTTGGGGACCTATGATCCATCACCTCGACACCCAGCGCAATTGTATGAAGCCATTTGTTATTTCATCTCATTTGGTATTTTACTTTACCTCTATTGGAAACTAGAAAAATGGAAGCAACCCGGATTTGTGTTTGGAAGTTTTCTCGTTCTCATTTTTGGCGCACGTATTGTTTGTGAATTTTTCAAACTTGGACAAACTGCCAGAGATTATTCATTGCCATTAAACACTGGTCAAATGTTAAGTATTCCCTTGGTTATAGCAGGGATTTACTTGATCATTCGTGCAAAAAATAAACACTTAGTGTAAAATTGACAATTTGAACAATGTTTGTGAATCATTTGTATATTTGTGACCGTTAAAAACAGAAATTATGTGCGCAAAAGCCGTGAAAAGTTCAGATAAGCCTAAATTTTCAAAGGAAACCTACGTCAAGTGGTACAAAGACATGCTCTTGATCCGCAAATTTGAAGACAAAACAGGTCAACTTTACATTCAACAAAAATTTGGCGGATTCTGCCACCTCTACATCGGACAAGAAGCAATCGTTGTTGGAACAGCAAGTGCTTGCCAACCCGATGACAAACACATGACTGCCTACCGAGATCACGCTCACCCTATTGCTTTAGGTACCGACCCACGCGTACTGATGGCTGAACTCTACGGACGTACAACTGGTTGTTCAAAAGGAAAGGGCGGCTCCATGCACTTTTTCGACAAAAAAGTAAACTTCATGGGTGGTCATGGTATTGTTGGAGCTCAAATAGGTATGGGTGCGGGTGTAGCTTTTGCAGAAATGTATAAGGGCACGAAAAATGTTGCATTTGTATCCATGGGAGATGGCGCTGTGCGTCAAGGAATGCTACATGAAACGTTTAACATGGCGATGAACTGGAAAATTCCAGTAATTTTTATCATCGAAAACAACAACTACGCAATGGGTACTTCAGTGGAGCGCACTACGAATGTTACCGATCTTTCTCAAATTGGACTTTCATATGGAATGCCCTCTAAAATAGTCAATGGTATGCGACCAGAATCTGTTCACGAAGCTATTGAAGAAGCAGCTACTCGCGCTCGCAATGGTGAAGGCCCGACTCTACTTGACATTCGCACATACCGTTATAAAGGACATTCAATGTCTGATCCTCAGAAATACCGCACCAAAGACGAAGTTGCCGAATGGATTGAACAAGATCCGATTGAGCATTGTCTTCGTATTATTCAATCCCAAAAATGGTTGTCAGAAAAAGAACTTTCAGATATCGATGCATGGGTAAAGAAAGAGGTAGAGGAATCTGTTGCTTTTGCAGAAAATTCTCCATACCCAGAAGCACACGAATTATATGAAGACGTGTACACACAAGCAGACTATCCTTATATCAAAGAATACTAAAAACCCAAATAAAAAGACATGGCTGAAGTAGTATATATGCCCAAATTAAGCGACACTATGACCGAAGGTGTGGTGGCCGCATGGACAAAAAAAGTTGGTGACAATGTAAAATCTGGTGAAGTTCTTGCCGAGATTGAGACTGACAAAGCCACCATGGAATTTGAGTCTTTTTATGACGGAGTGTTGTTACATATTGGTGTAGATACCGGCAAAGCTGCACCTGTCAATAGTATCCTTGCTATTATCGGTGAAGCAGGTGAAGATATTTCAGGCATCTTAGCAAGTGCTGGTGCTTCTGAATCATCTGCAGCTCCAGAAGAGGCTCCTACAACAGTCCCAACGGCTGCTCCTGCTAGTGCCCCTACTCCAAGTCCTGCACCTGTTTCAAACCCTGTACCCGCTCCTGTTGCCATCAATACTTCAGCTGACCGCGTATTTGCCTCACCACTTGCTAAAAAATTAGCCGCTGAACGTGGTATTGAGATCAACGCTGTTGGAGGCACGGGTGAAAATGGTCGTATAGTTAAACGTGATGTAGATCATTATGTTCCATATACGCCTGCAGCTCATACTACAAGCTTTACAGCTGCTCCGGCAGGAACAGTTTCTTATTCAGACGAGCCCATTTCGCAAATGCGCAAAACCATCGCTCGCCGATTGGCTGAAAGTAAATTTACTGCTCCTCACTTCTATCTTACTTTGGATATCGATATGGATGCGGCAATTGCTACCCGTAAAGGATTAAATAGCCTCGACGGAGTAAAGGTTTCATTCAATGACATGGTGATCAAAGCAGTGGCTATGTCATTGCGCAAGCATCCTGCTATAAACAGCGCTTGGATGGGTGATTTCATCAGAAGAAACGAACACGTTAATATTGGGGTTGCAGTCGCAGTAGAAGATGGTTTACTTGTTCCTGTTGTGCGCTTTGCTGATGGTAAAGGACTCACACAAATATCTGCTGAGGTGCGCGAATATGCACAAAAAGCAAAAGATAAAAAACTTCAACCAAGTGACTGGGAAGGCAACACCTTCACAATTTCGAACTTAGGTATGTTTGGCATTGAATCGTTCACTGCAATTGTAAATCCACCAGACGCTTGTATTTTAGCTATTGGAGGAATCAAAGAAGTGCCTGTTGTTAAAAACGGACAAGTAGTACCAGGTAATGTCATGAAAGTAACACTTTCTTGCGACCACCGTGTGGTAGATGGTGCATCTGGTGCAGCATTCTTACAAACATTCAAGACCTACATGGAGCAACCGGCTGCCATGTTACTCTAAGACTATTACATTACTGCTGGGTCACAACCTAGAATAACTGTATTTTTTTTTTGCTATAAATCTTTGTGAATAGCATGGACGTCGTTGTGGTTCTCCTCGATGCGATCCTTGATGATTTGAATTGATTTTGCCAATATGATCAACTCTGGTGTTGTATGCTTTCGTAGCCAAAACCAACTCTGTTGTTCATGCTCCACAGCCATAGCAAGATGATACAACACTTCATAACCAAATTTCTGCAGCCACTTTTGAGCTTTTTCATCTCCCTCTGCTGCACTTATCATGGCCATAATTTCAGGATAACCATTATGCAACAACCACTTTCTTGCAGGGTCATGTAGACGAATGGCTTGTGTTGCCATCCAAAGTTCAATATAGCCGTTCTCCTGCAACCAACTCTGTAAACTGGTATGACCCTCAATGGCCTTCGCCCAAGCAAGGATAACTAACGACGGATAAGCTAACGTATTTTCTTTCATGTTAAAAGAACCATAGGGCTACACCGATAGCCGTTAAAACACAAATCAGATCAACCAAAAGCATTGTCCCGAGTGTGTAACGGGTATTACGCACTTGAATGGAGCCAAAATAAACAGCAATCACATAAAATGTTGTTTCTGCAGAACACTGAAAAATGGAAGACAAACGACCTGCCAAACTATCTGGCCCAAACTGATTCATCGCATCTAGCATAAAGCCTCTTGATCCAGAACTACTAAAGGGCCTTAAAAGTGCAACTGGCAGAGAGTCGGTAATTTCTTTACTTACGCCTATATATCGGAAAACATCAGAAATCCCGCCTGCAATGAGTTCAAAAAGTCCTGAATTACGGAATACCGAAATAGCTACAAGCATTCCAAGTACATATGGAAAGATTTTAACACCCGTATCTAGTCCGGCGCGAGCTCCTTCGACAAAGGCATCAAAAACAGTTGTTTCTTTAGCCTTGAACTTAGATTCATTTCTAAAGGCAAACAATAATGTGAGCAGGATGATTACAAAAAGTAAAATACCTGAAAAATTTCCAGTGAAGTAATTCTTGTCCACTAAATTGAGGGAGCCGACATAAAAAAGAAGACCAAAAATCGCACCAATAATCGCCATAATTACTCCCAAAAGCAAACCACTCCTGAATGAAATTCGTTGGCGTATTCCTACGATAAAAAAAGCTGCTAATGTTCCGATGAATGAAGTGATAATGCAAGGTAACATGACATCTGCTGGATTACTAGCATTAGCTGCAGCTCGGTAACCGATAATGGAGGTTGGAATGAGCGTAAGTCCTGCGGCATGCAGACACAAAAACATAATTTGGGCATCCGATGCTTTATCTTTCTCAGCATTGAGTTCTTGCAAACTTTCCATTGCCTTAAGCCCAAATGGTGTAGCGGCAGAATCAAGCCCCAGAAAGTTAGCAGAAAAATTCATGGTCATGTAAGTAATTGACGGATGCCCAACCGGAACCTGCGGAAATACTTTTGAAAAAAATGGACTGAGTCTTTTAGCAAGTCGTTCGGTAGCTCCCGAATCTATGAGTAGTTGCATAATACCTGCAAAAAAGGCGAGGTAAGCCATCAATGGTAGAATGAGTTCAAATAGGCTGTTTTTTGCTGTAACGAGCAAGCCGTCCGATTTCTGCACACCAGAAAATACCATAACTGTCTTCTCTTTCATGACATAGGTGGTGTCAGGGTCTGAAGGGTTTTTATCTACGATGTAAGTATTGTTATCGGCTCGGGCCATGCTTTCAACAAAAGAATGTGGTAAGTTCCATTTATAGGTTTCTCTAATGAGAATGGGATCGTCTTTTTGACCATTTAAAACATAATCAATACTGTAAAACTGCCCCGTAAAAACGGCGAACAGCACAAAAAAAATAGAGCTGATGAAAATAACCAGCCAAAAACGACTCAATACCATAGAACGAAATTGCACAATTTCTTGCAAAACCCAACATCTCTCAACAAAAAGTATTAACATGTGTTAATGGATTAAGCATGAATCTATTGCTTACTTTGTAAAAATACTGCTATGAAAAAAGTCTTCCACACAGCTAACTCCAGAGGACATGCCGACCACGGCTGGCTGAATGCCAAACACTCCTTCAGCTTTGCTTCTTGGTATAATCCTGAGCGCATTCACTTTGGTATGTTGCGGGTGCTCAATGACGATATTGTAGCTGGTGGTATGGGGTTTGGAAAACATCCACACGACAATATGGAAATTATTACCATTCCACTTTTAGGAGCAATTCAACATCAAGACAGTATGGGCTTCAGCGAGGTAATTCATGCTGGTGAAGTGCAGGTCATGTCGGCAGGAACCGGGATCTATCACAGTGAATACAATCCCGATCCAAATCAAGAACTAAACCTCTTTCAAATTTGGATATTTCCAAACCAAAAACAAGTAACACCGCGCTATGCACAGCGGAAATATAATTTAAAGCTAGAATCTTTTTCTGAGCTCGTAGGTCCTGAACAAAGTAGAATAGAAACCTGGATTCACCAAGATGCATGGATTTCGCTCGGAGAATTCTCTTCTGGCACTAAGACAAGTTATACGCTGAAAAATATCAATCATGGTGCGTATGTCATGCTAGTCGATGGAGCTATTCAAATTGGAGACCAAATTTTCCAAAAAAGAGATGCGATGGGTATTTCACAAACGGAAAATATTGAAATTGAAATTAAACAAAAATCCACAATTCTTGTCATAGAAGTACCAATGAACTAATTCATGAAAGAAAAACTACTCTCCGCACTCAACTGGCGTTATGCCACAAAAAAATATGACCCAACTTTTATTCTCGAAGAAGAAGACAAACAAACTTTAGAATCTGTATTACAACTAACACCCACTAGTTACGGACTACAACCCTTGCACTTCATTTGGATTAACAACGTCGAGTTACGCGCTCAAATTCAATCTATTGCGTGGAATCAACAACAAATCACCGACGCATCAGAAGTACTCATTTTGTGTGCAAAAAATGCACTTGAGCCTGCATTTTTAGACCAACATGCTGATCACATGCGTGATACAAGGGGCTTGAAAGAAGAACAAATCCAAGGATTCAGAAAACACTTGCATAGTGCCATAGGTCAGAAAGCAATTGCTGATATTAAAAATTGGAATGGCAAACAGGCGTATATTGCCCTTGGGCAGTTACTCACGGCTTGTGCCCTCTTAGAACTAGATGCTACGCCTATGGAAGGGTTCGACCCAACTGCTCTCGATGACCTACTCCAACTTGGAGAAGAGGGTTTACATAGCGTCTTGATCTGCACGATCGGAAAACGCGACAGCACTGATACATACCAATCTCTCCAAAAAGTAAGACGATCAAAAAAATCGCTATTTAGCACCCGCTGAATTAGATTTTAGTTAAATTTGAGAATGTCTCGCTTTGTTTTGTTAATGCTTATCGTAATGGGCTTTACTAGCTTCAATGCTTTTGCTGCCCCTCAAATGAGCCAGGCAGATCGACACGCCCTTCAACAAATCCAAAACGAACTTTTACGGGAAAAAGGGACAGTTTCTACTCATTTACGCAACAACTACCCCATCTATCTTATTGAGGGTCAATGGTGCCTTTCTATGCTCGGACGTTGTAATGACAATTTTAAAGCAGAAGAGCTTGAGAGGCAACAAATTTTATTTCAAAAACCTATTGCCGGGCTGATCTCTTTAAAAGTACCGCTTCAAAAAATCAACTCCCTCTTAGGTCTTAATAGCCTCAATTATCTTGAAATTGCCAGTAGAATTAGTCCTCATCTAGACAAAGCTGTCATTGATCTTCATGCCGATTCAGTACATGCAGGAATTGGATTACCTCAAGGTTATGCTGGTAAAGATATTTTTATTGGGGTCACCGACTGGGGATTTGACTACACCCACCCTGTTTTTTACGATACTTTACTTCAACAACATCGTATTTACGCTGCTTGGGATCAATTTAAAACGAGTGGCCCTGCTCCAAATGGCTTTAATTATGGCACCGAATATACTGACACGCCAAGTATACTGACTGCTGGAAGTGACACCGCTAACATCTATAGTTATGGTACCCACGGCACACATGTTGCTAGTATTGCTGGTGGTGCAGGAGCTAGTAGTCCTTACCGAGGAGTGGCTTATGAAGCACAGTTCTTATTTGTTACATTTTTAGTTGATGAAGGAGCAGTGCTCGACGCATGGCAATGGATGTATCAAAAGGCACTTGCTGCGGATAAAAGATTGGTTATCAATATGAGTTGGGGGCTCTATCATTTTGGCACCTTAGATGGAACCTCCATTTTAAGTCAAGCAATAACAGCTTTTAGCAACCTTGGCGTGATTTTCGTTAACTCAGGTGGCAACAATGGCAATGTTAATTTCCATCTTAAAAAAACCTTTAACAACGACCAACTCAAATCCAGAATTGAATTTTATGACTACAACGCCAACTCAAATATGTGGGGACAAAGTATTCATGCTTGGGGTGAACCCAACCAATCTTTTTCGAATGGAATTATCGTTACGAACAATTCAAATGTAGTCTTAACAGAAAGTCCATATTACAATACTGCAAGCACCCCCAACTATATTGATACCTTCTTGGTTGTAAACCAAGATACAATTTGGTATAACATTACTGCAGATGCTGCTCACCCACTCAACGGCAAACCTCAAATGCGCTTGCGCGTTAAAAATACAAATACAAGCTTGCGAATCCAGCTTAAGTCGCAAGCAAGCAACGGTACGGTTCATTATTGGAATGTCACAGAACTCAGCAATGATGTAGGAAATTGGGGAATGGCATTTTTAGCAGCCGGAACGGGAACGACTGCTGGCGATAACCTCAACGGAATCAGCGAACCATCATGTGCCGATGACGTCATTAGCGTTGGTGCCTATGCAACCCAATATGCCACTAGCTCTGGTTCTTTGGTTGGTGGTGCGCTCGCCTCATTTTCTAGCAAAGGGCCGCGCTATGATGGAGCTATGAAACCTGATATTACAGCACCAGGAGTAGCAATTGCCTCGGCGATTTCTTCTTTTACTGATGGATCTTACACAAGTGTTGCAACTACCGATTTCAATAATACGACATATCGTTTTGCCAAATTTTCCGGCACATCAATGGCTGCTCCAATGGTAACGGGTGTAGTTGCACTCATGCTAGAAGCCAATCCTTACCTTTCAGCTGCCCAAGTCAAAGAAATCATCATGCAAACGGCGCGTCAAGATAACTACACCGGCACAATTCCTACCGGTGGCAGCCCACAATGGGGAGCTGGTAAAATCAATGCCTATGCAGCGGTCCAACTTGCGGTCCAAACCCTGGGGACGCTAGATAGCTCAAAGCTCATAGAATGGTCAGTCTACCCAAATCCCGTTCAGCATTACTTGCATTTTACCATCGTCGAATTGCCTGATTTTGCGGAAATTATCAGCCTGGATGGCAAACGTTATTGGGTAGCCATCGAAAACGGAAAGATGACTGTTCAAGACTTACCTACAGGTACTTACTATGTTCGCTTGCTTCAAAATGGCCGAATTCAGCAAGCCCCTTTCGTGAAAATCTAATTAGTAATACCAATTCGATCCATGCAGATCCGACTCGCTCAAATCGACGAACTTCACATTCTCGAAAATCTAGCTCGGCAAATATGGCCAGCAACATATGAGCACATAATCAGCCCAGCTCAAATTGAATTTATGCTAGACTGGATGTACAGTTTTGAAACCCTACGTCAACAACAAGAGCAAGGACACGAATTTTACCTTCTATCAATAGCAGGAAATGAGATTGGTTTTCTTGCGTTAGAGTGGATTCAAAATAACTCCATCAACGAACAACCCGAGTTAAAAATCAATAAAATATATGTGCTCGGTGAATTCCAAGGTAAAGGGATTGGTCAGGCGCTTGTCAAAAAAGCAATTGAACGCGCTAAGAAGACCAACTGCAAAGCTATATACTTACAAGTCAACAAGGCAAATAGCGCGAAACACTTTTATCTCAAATTAGGTTTCCAAGTAAGAGAAGAAGCTGTTTTCGACATAGGCAATGGTTTTGTGATGGACGACTACATCATGGCACTTTCACTCTGAGCTTTTTTGTATCTTCGTGACGCTAATTAAAGTCCCATGCTGAAGATTGACATGCACACCCATATTTTGCCGCCAACCATGCCCAACTGGACACAAAAATTTGGTTATGGTAAGTTTATCCACCTAGAACCCAATATTGATGGTAGTGCCAATATGATGCAAGGCGGTCAATTTTTTAGACGTATAGCAGAAAACTGCTGGGACGCGCCATTGCGCATTGAAGAATACGAAGCATTCCACACACAAGTTCAGGTCGTTTGCACTATTCCTGTAATGTTCTCTTATTGGGCTAAAACTGCTGATGCGCTAGAACTCTCGCGATTTCTCAATGATCACATTGCCGAATTGGTCGCACGCTACCCTAAAAATTATATTGGACTTGCAACCATCCCGATGCAAGACCCGGAAGCTGCGATCTTAGAACTCGAACGCGCTAAATCTATCGGGCATGTGGGGATACAAATTGGATCGAACATCAACGATGAAAACCTCAGCGAGGAAAAGTATTTTCCTATTTTTGAAGCCTGTGAACGCCTCGGTATGGCCGTTATGATTCACCCATGGCAAATGATGGGTTTTGACAGCATGAAAAAATACTGGCTCCCTTGGCTTGTTGGTATGCCTGCTGAAACATCTAGAGCTGCTTGTTCTTTGATCTTCGGTGGAGTCTTGGAACGCTTACCTGACTTGCGCGTTTGTTTTTCACATGCAGGAGGTTCTTTTCTATCAACGCTCGGACGCATCGAGCACGGTTTCAATTGCCGTCCAGATTTAGTCGCTATAGATAACCCACACAATCCGCGCAACTATCTAGGCAAATTCTGGGTAGATAGCATCACCCATGACATCGATGCGCTTGAATATATCCTTAAAATGAAAGGATCCAAACGGGTGTGCTTAGGCAGTGATTATCCGTTCCCGCTCGGAGATCTAGAAATTGGTAAGTTTATTGAAGACAGCAAACTAGACGCTGACATCAAGGAAGATATTTTCTGTAATTCAACCCTGGAGTGGCTCCATCTTGATAAATCTATGTTCCTTTAGAGTAACTCAAAAGTAACTAGTTCAATTTAATTAATCTGGTACCTCAAACGAATGGTGACGCTTGCAGTTTTGCGGCGAGAACTCGTATTGAAACTACCACCCCACTCATACTCCTCAGAAGAATTTTCAGCAGTAATTTGAAAAACACCCATATCTGCATGTTTTAACTTGCCTAAAACTCCTCCCCCATTTTCGGCAATTTTCTCAGCACGCTCATGGGCATCTTTGGTAGCGGCTTCAATCATTTTGAGCTTAAGCTGTGCCAGTTTAGTATAATAGTATTCGGGAGAATCTGAATTGAGCTCAATTCCTGCATCTATTAACTCCGAAACCTGTCTAGAGGTTTGTTCTACAACATTTACCTTTTTCGAACTGACTTTTACGCTCTGACGCAATGAATACCCATCAAAAATGGTTTGGCGAAGATTTCCTTCATCGTCGTAAACTCTAGACCACTCTTTGCTGATGTCAGCAGCCTCAAAAACCATTTCCTCTTCAGAGATACCTCTTGATTGAAGATAAGATTTTACTTTTCGGATATCTGCATTCAGTTGGGCATATGCATCTTTGAGTTCATAACTCTTTCTTGAGAAGGATGCGCGCCAAACGATGAGGTCTGAATCAAAAGATTCCTCACCTAAACCTATTACCGAAACGGTATCATCCGGCTTACCTTTTGAAATATAAGATTTCCCAAGAATGAGACCTGTAATAATGACGGCTAAACTGATGAGCAGCGTAGCAAAATGTTGTTTGAAGAAATTCACGACTATTTTTTTACAAATGTAAACTAAGATACTACTAATTTGTTACAAAAATATGGAGACAAAAAACATTGCCATCATTGGCGCATCTAAAGGCATAGGCTTTGCATTAGCCAAACAATTACTTCACGAAGGTCATATTGTTTTAGCCACTTATTCTCAAACTTCACCAACCTATGAGCATCCCAATTTAAAATGGGTGCAATTTGATGCCATGAATCCAACACCAATTGCATTTCCTGAAATAGTTGACGGTCTTGTATATTGCCCTGGAACTATTTCACTCAAACCATTTAACCGATTTTCTTCTGCTGATTTTGAGGCTGACTATCGTTTACAAGTAGTTGGAGCTATTCAAACCATTCAACAAGCGCTTCCATTTTTAAAGAAAAGTGAGCAAGCATCAGTGATCCTATTTTCAACAGTTGCAGTTCAACAAGGTTTACCATTCCATTCTTTGGTGTCCACTTCAAAAGGTGCAATTGAAGGGCTAACCCGAGCATTAGCAGCAGAGTTTTCGCCTAAAATTCGTGTGAATGCAATTGCGCCTTCTCTTACGCATACACCTCTCGCCGAAAATCTACTTAATTCAGATGCCAAAAAAGAGGCGAATGCTGCAAGGCACCCTCTTAAAAGAGTTGGTGAACCCGAAGACATTGCAGCTATGGCAGCATTCCTCTTAGGAAACAATGCTACTTGGATTACTGGTCAAATTATGCATGTGGATGGCGGTATTTCAAGTCTTCGTGTATGATGCCCCTACTTTCCATCTCGGAAATTTATGCGCTTATTGATCAATTCGATCCAGTTCATTATGGTAAAACTCGTAATTACCAAAACGGCGGAGTTTCCAAGTTGTCTGCCTATTTATCCAGAGGAATAATTTCTACGCGCCAAGTGTATGAACGCCTTCGGAGAAGGGGAATTACCCATTATGAGATGGAGGCTTTTCTTATGGAATTATGCTGGCGCGATCACTCACAGCGTATTTGGCAGCACCATAATCCCCAAATTGAGGTGCGAACAGCGCAACATTTTATATACAACGAGAACCAATTACCGACTCCAGTATTAGAGACAAACACAGGTATTCATGCTATTGACGATGCACTGCGCACACTCAAAATAACGGGTTATATGCACAATCACTTACGCATGTATTTGGCTGCGCTTGTTTGTAATCATTACGGGGCTCATTGGCGCACCGCAGCCAAATGGTTTTTTGGACAACTCTGCGACGCTGATGCCGCAAGTAATCACTTGAGTTGGCAATGGGTTTGTGGGGCTAATGCACCTAAAGTCTATTATGCCAACCAAGACAACATCAATAAGTACACCGACAGCAAACAATCGGGTAGCTCACTTGATACTTCTTATGAAAATTTACCTTCGTTGCATATTACTACCGCTTGGCAAAACCCAGACTATCCATTTCAACCAAGTAGTACCAATGTAGCTATCCTCAACAAAACAATTCCTACTCATTTATACACGCCTTATCACCTCGATCCAAATTGGAGAAAAGAGGAAACTGCCAACAAAATATTATTTTGGGACCTAGACCACTGGAATGATTATCCCTTTACCAAAAGTGTATTTGACTGGATCAACGAACTCGCATTGGTACAAATACCAGATATACAGATTGTTGTGAGCACATGGGAGGAATTTAAAGGGAATTTGGACCTGAAAAAGACATTTACAAAAGAACATCCATTAACAATCTCCAATGGTTTACAATGCGATCAACGTGATTGGTTATGGCCTGTTGCTTCTTTGGAAAAACCAGGTTCATTTTTCAATTACTGGAAAAAAGTACAAAAATACTTGCGCCGTGAAGACTGATGTGGGGGTGGTATGGTTCAAACGTGACTTGCGCCTTCAAGACCACGCCGCATTGTTTGCTGCAGAGCAAAGCGACTTGCCCTTGATTTACATTTGGATGTTGGAACCAAACGAATGGTCGGCTCCAGAAAATTCACTTCGACACTGGCAATTTCAGATTGCTTCTATTCAAGAATTGAATTCAGAATTAGCACTGATTGGTCGAAGGATTCATATTTGCTGGGGAAATGCGCTCAGTATTTTTGAAGCCCTACATCATGAATTTAAGCTCAAATCCGTTTGGAGTTATCAAGAATCAGGGCCACCAAGAACATATGCACGTGACCGAGAAATTAGCGCTTATTTCAATCAAATGCAAATCACCTGGACTCAATTTCAGCGCGATGGAATCATACGAGGTATAAAAAATAGAAAAGACTGGGATAAAGCTTGGTTTGCTCATGTGAATAGTCCAACCATTTATTTCGAACCCAAATTAGATCGCAACACTGCCAATTGGGAAAATCCATTTCATTTACCCACAACTCTTGAAAAACAACTCACTAATTATCCTACTCAATTTCAAAAAGCAGGCCCTAAATATGCCCAACGCTATCTAACAGATTTTCTAGAAAAAAGAAGTTGGCATTATCAAAACGGAATCTCCAAACCAGAATTGAGTAGGAAAAGCTGCAGTCGGCTTTCTCCTTTTCTCGCTTGGGGAAATCTTTCCATCAGACAAGTAGTCAGGGCAAGCTCTTCCTATCTAAAGAATTCAGCAAACAAAAAAAACTTAGATGCCTTCTTAACTCGTTTACATTGGCATTGTCATTTTATCCAAAAATTTGAAACGGATTGTAGTTATGCAGAAAAATGCATTAACAAAGCATATGAAGGTTTGTCGTATCCGCACGATATCAATTTACTGAAGGCCTGGAAATCTGGTCATACTGGTTTTCCTCTTGTAGATGCCAACATGCGTTGTCTACAACAAACAGGGTGGATAAATTTTAGGATGCGGGCACTGCTTGTTTCCTTTTTGTGTCACCACTTACTTCAGAACTGGAAGGATGGTGTAGATCATTTAGCTAATCTTTTTTTAGACTTTGAACCCGGTATTCATTATCCTCAGTTTCAGATGCAAGCAGGTACCACTGGGGTTAACACCATCCGTGTGTATAATCCTGTGCATAATAGTTATAAACACGATCCGGAGGCGATTTTTATTAAAAAATGGGTGCCAGAGCTTGCAAGTCTCCCAATTGCTTTCGTACATGAACCATGGAAAATGACCGAAATGGATTTGGAATTAGCTGACTTTAGGTTAGGAGTCGATTACCCATTACCCATTATTGATCCAACAAATTCAAGAAAAGAAGATCGTAAATTTCTTTGGGATATACGAAAAAGCAATCAAGGAAAAATAGAAGGGCAGAAAATAATTCAATCTTTGGTCAGGCCATCAAAGGCGCGCCAAGAACCAAAACGCCAGAAGGCCTATGGTAAGAGAAACAAAGATATTGAATCCGAAAATGGCCAATTGCCCTTGTTGTAAAAGTTGAAAATTCTCATAAGAAAACGTACTAAATGTGGACAATCCCCCACAGAAACCAACAATGAGGAAAGGTTGTATACTTGTCCATTTAGGATGCTCCTTCAATTGAAAAATAACAAAGGCTAACACTAAACTTGCTATTGCGTTGCTTAGTAAGGTTGCATAGGGAAAGATAGATTTCTCAAATGGAAATAGTCTCGATATCCACCAACGAAATATACTACCTAAGCCTCCACCAATAAAAACAAATAAGATTGTTTTCATACCTTTTTATCTAGAAATTGAACAATAAGGAACTGTCTAAATACAAATCCAATTAGAATTCCAAGTAGTGCACCGCATAAGATGTCACTAGGGTAATGAACACCTAAGTAAATACGGCTATAACACACAAGGAGAACATAAAAACCTAAGGCAATCCTACTATGCTTCCTGTACGGCAAAAATGGATTGATGACAGTAAACATCGCTGCTAAATTTGCAGCATGTGAAGATACAAATCCATAACGACCTCCTAAATACGGGTTATCTGGAGCAATGAAGTAATAATGCAAATAAGAGTGCAGCACCGGATGGTGTGATGGGCGTAAGCGCTCAAATACATCTTTAAATAAATGAGTTGAAATAACATCTGATAATGAAACCACTGCAAGGGTAGAACCTAAAAGTAGGAATGACTTTTTCCAACTAAACTGAGTTTTTAAGCCCGCAAAAATCAAAATAGACACTGGAATATTGATCCATTTTGAGGAAAGCAACCACATTAATTCATCAAGCCATGGCGCATGTAATGAGTTGATGCGTAAGAGTAATGCGTGATCAAGTCTAAGAATAAAATCAGTCATTATTAAGGTGCTTCCAAATCAAATCTTTAAGCTCCATTAGTCCTTGTTGAGCTACTGAAGAAATAAAAACATAGGGAATCGTAGGTAAATCTTTACTGATTTCTGCCTTTAATTCGTCATCGAGCATATCTGATTTGGTAATGGCCAACAATCTTTCCTTATGCAAGAGCTCAGGATTGTATTGTTTTAATTCATTGAGCAGAATGTTATATTCATTTCTGATATCAGCTGAATCAGCTGGCAACATGAACAAAAGAAGGGAATTACGTTCGATGTGGCGTAAAAAACGTAAACCTAGCCCCTTACCTGCATGAGCACCTTCGATGATACCTGGAATATCTGCCATGACAAACGATCGGTAGTCGCGATAAGACACAATTCCCAAATTCGGACGCAAAGTAGTAAATGGATAGTCTCCAATTTCTGGTTTGGCAGCGGATAGCACAGATAGTAAAGTGCTTTTTCCGGCATTTGGAAACCCTACCAAACCTACATCAGCTAAAATTTTAAGCTCTAGGATTTTCCAGCCTTCTAATCCTTCTTCACCGGGTTGTGCATAACGAGGTGTTTGATTTGTAGGCGATTTAAAATGGTTGTTACCCAAACCCCCTCTTCCTCCACGTTGAATGATTCGCTCCTCGCCTTCCTCAGTAATTTCAAATAATATTTCACCGGTTTCCCCATCTTTGGCAAGCGTACCTAGCGGCACATCAATGTAGACGTCTTGCCCCTGAGATCCGGACTTCAGATTACCTGCACCATGTGCGCCATGTCCGGCTTTGATGTGTTTTTGAAACTTGAGATGTAATAGCGTCCAAAGCTGTTTGTTGCCGCGCAATATCACATGCCCGCCTCTTCCGCCATCACCTCCATCAGGACCCCCTTTGGGAATGTATTTTTCACGTCTGAAATGGGTTGATCCTCCGCCTCCATTGCCGGAAGTACAGTGAATTTTTACGTAATCAACAAAATTGTCTGAAGCCATTTATTTTTGAGTATCTATGGCAGAGAATAAACGTTGAGTAATTTCGTCGATGCTACCAATGCCATCGATGGCAACAAATTTGTGTTGAGCTTGATAAAATTCTTTAACTGGAGCTGTTTCGTTGTTGTACACTGAAATTCGCTTCTCAATTACCGCTGGATCGGCATCGTCGGGACGACCAGATACCTCTGCTCTTTTCAACAAGCGGGCTTTTAGCTCATTTTCTTCTACCTCAAGCGCTAGCATTAAGGTAATTTCTGTTTGCAAACTTGATAGAAATTCATCAAGAGCTTTTGCCTGGGCATTTGTGCGTGGGAATCCATCAAAAATAAATCCCTTAGGAGCTTCGTATTTAACCACCTCTGATCGCAACATGTTAATCGTTACCTCATCAGGAACGAGTTGACCTGCCTCCATATAGCTTTTGGCTAATTGACCTAGTTCAGTTTCGCCTTTGATATTAGCGCGAAAAACATCGCCAGTTGATAAATGTACAAGACCGTATTTTTCGATGAGTCTTTCTGATTGGGTTCCTTTACCTGCTCCTGGAGGGCCAAAAAGTACAATATTTAACATATCTATCTGATTAATTGATAAACAGCCGGTAATTCACGGCCGTGTTCTTTATAGTCAAGTCCATATCCAACCACAAATTGATCTTCTATCTCAAAACCAATATACTTGGGTTGATGTTTTCCTTTGTAAGAATAAGGTTTTAGAAGCATTGAACAAATGCTTAATGAAGCTGGTTGTTCAGACTCTAAAAGTGTAAAAATTTTATCCATTGTCACACCGGTATCAAGGATGTCTTCAATGACAATGACGTGGCGTTTTTTGAGGGAAGTTTGTAAGCCAATGAGTTCATCAACCCTTCCGCTTGATTTGGTACCAACATAAGAACTTACCTTTACAAAAGAAAGCTCTGGCTGGCACTTTAAATGCTTGAACAAATCAGCGGCAAACATAAAAGCACCGTTTAACACCGCTAGGAATAAAGGATCCTTGCCAATGTAGTCAGTATCTAACTGACTTGCCAATTCTTGAATGCGCGTTTGTATTGTCGTTTCCGAAATGAAGGGCGCGAAAGAAAGGTCGTGTATGTGAACCACTGAACGCATCGTCGTACAAAGGTACAATTTTAAACGTATCTTTGCTCCATGGCAAAATCATGGTACGGTAGGGAACTACAAATTGGCGTGCTCGGCGGTGGTCAGTTGGGGCGCATGCTAATTCAAGCGGCGAATAGTTTAGACATCCAATTACACATGCTTGACCCTGACCCCAACGCACCCTGCGCTCACATCGCTTATAGCTTTGAATCAGGCTCACTCACTGATTATCAGACTGTTTTAAATTTTGGAAAAAATAAAGATCTCCTCACTGTAGAAATAGAGAATGTCAATACCGACGCACTTCGTGAGCTAGAAAAGCAAGGAGTTCAAGTTTATCCTCAACCTCATATCCTAGAACTCATCCGAGATAAAGGGCTGCAAAAACAATTTTATCTCGATCATCAAATTCCTACTGCGCCATTTGTTTTTTACAATCCTGGAGACACGATTCCATACGATTTTCCATATGTACATAAATTACGAACAGGGGGTTACGATGGCAAAGGTGTTCAGATCATTAAAAACGAGGCACAACTCGTGTCTAGTTTTAATGAGCCTTCAATAATAGAGGAATGTGTTCCTTTTGAGAAAGAATTATCCGTTATAGTAGCGCGCAACAAAAATGGTCAAATCAAATCATTTGGTCTAGTTGAATGCGAATTCAATCCGGAGGCCAATTTGGTCGAATTTTTGTTTTCACCTGCTGATGTCAATCCAAATATCGAAAAGAAAGCACAACAAATTGCCAGTGATCTCATAGAAAAGCTAGAAATGGTTGGTTTATTGGCGGTTGAATTATTCCTGACGAATGATGGCGAATTACTTGTGAATGAAATTGCGCCAAGGCCACACAATAGCGGTCATCATACCATTGAAATTGCACGTTGCTCCCAGTTTGAACAACATTTGCGAGCAATCCTTAATTTACCTCTTGGAGAAACTCAATTTCACAGTGCTGGTGCAATGCTTAATTTAATAGGTGAAAAAGGACATGAAGGACCCGTTTTATATCAAGGACTTGAAACCATTTTAAACATTCCCGGTGTTCATCCGCATTTGTACGGAAAAAGCCACACCAAACCCTTTCGAAAAATGGGACATGTCACCATTAGTGCAGACCATATGGACGAAGTTCGAAAAAAGGCAGAACTCGTAAAAGCCAACATTAAAGTAATTTCTAAAAACTAAAAAGAGCCGCAAATTGCGGCTCTTTTCTAATTACGGATATACCTCCATTTAGTGTATCATCAATTTCTTTTGTATATGTTGGCCATTGATTTCAAGTTCTACTAAGTAGAGCCCAGCCGCAAAATTGGCGGTATTCAAACCAATTTCAAAATCACCTTCTAAGCTACCATACTGACGCGCCTGAATGATGTTACCTTTGGCATCTAATAAGCGAATGCTAACAGGAGCTACAGCGGGAATGTGTAAGTTGATCTGGGTGAAATCGCTCGCTGGATTAGGAGCAATACTCAACATTTCCTCAAGATTGATAGCGCCAATCAATTCATCAACACCAACATATCCATTTTGAACCGCTTCTGGAATGGTGGTGTAACCAGCATTATCTATTTTACCTTGTGGATCTATGAGCATGCCCACAATATGCATTTGAGTTTCATCCCAAGTTGCTGGAAGCGTAAAGCTAAAGTTAGCGGTGTAATTATCACCAACAGTTGTAGTGGCGGCAATTACACCTGTCTGGCCTGCGAATCCTGGTGCAATAGCACGTGCAACATGATCATATACCATTTGAGCAGCAGGAACTGGACTAGGCAGACTCTCATAGCCACCCATAACGCCATTATTTCCACCGGCATAAGCATTTGATTGATTGTATCCTGAGCCTGTTCCTGTAACTCCATCTTCAGTCAAAACACACGCAACTTTGTAAGAACCGTTTGTAGCTTGTAACATTTCAATGCCAATAGAGACATTCAGTTCACGAGTTGTCGGATCCCAGTTAGCTCCATTGGTAAGCACACCTTTTGGAGCGGTTTGCAAACGCGTAAAAAAGTCTGAAGACATTTGAGAAGGATCTACGTCACCAAGGCGATCCACCAAAGCACTTGGATAGCCTCCGATAAGTGTACCAATTCCCGCATCGTAATCAGTTACGGTCATTGGGTCTCCGTTATGAACAGCGATTCCAGCCCAAAAACCATCGTAGTCATTGGCAAATTTATCCATAAAGACAGCACCTCGCGGACACCACTGACACCAAGTACCTGTAGCTTCTTCGCCAACCACTATTTTACCTGCCGCCGGCACAATTGGATCTACTTCTTGTGTAAGTGTATTGTCTGCAGCGTTATCGTCATTACCGCCATTCACAGCGGTAAGGGTTGCCGTCATGTCATTCGCACCGGTTACCAAAACTAAGTTTGGAAAGCTTATCTCATAAGTATTTGTACTTGAAATATTTACACCGGAAATATTCTGAACATAATCTTGCCCATTGTAGTTGAGTGTCAAATCAAAAGAGGTGATCGGATTTTGCCCGCTATTCAATATAACTACTGATGGCGTTACCGTTTGCCCCGCAATATTGCCACCTGAACTAATGCTAGCCACAGCAGCGTTGCTATTTGGCAAAACAAAAGGCTGGTGATCCAATACTACATTGTCTACATAAAACTGATGATTCAAAAGCGGATAAATATCCAAAGATGCTAAAGTATTCACGCCGTTCAACCAAGTACCCACCAATTGATTATCGATATATGCCTTCCAAACATGCAATGTCAAATTGGCTTCTATTTTAAGATTGAACCAGGTTGCTTGCGGGTAAGTAGCGACACATAAGTCGTTTGTAATACCATCATCTATTGATAGTGCGCCCTGAATCATATTTACATTAAGTGCCCATAAAGATCCAATATTTTGAGCGCCTTGAAAATTAAAGTACGCACCTTTGTTGTTATTGACAAAGAAATCTGCACTGAAGGTAAATACACCATCGGACCACACGTTTGTTGTCATTAACGGAAGAATAACATCTTGTGGCCCACCTCCGGTTGCCGTGGAGGAAAAATAGATGGAATTTGGAGCACTTTGCGCGTTATTGTTGGTGACCGTTACATCGAGCGCTCCTCCATTTACTCCGGTCCAAGTAGTCCAGATGGCAGATTCCACGCCAAGATAATCACCGGCATTATATTGATCAAAATTATCTGAAAATAACTGGGCTGAGACCAATTGGGAACTGAGTAGTCCCATTAAAAATAAGGCATTTCTTTTCATAGTTTTAGCTTGTTTAAGAGCCAAAAGTTACATAAATGCAATAAATAAAACTAATTTATGACTTTCCATTTGCTAAATAGCGCAGAACTTCTGCAGCACCCATGAGTCCAAACAGTGCTGGCATGTAGCTTACCGTACCATAAAAACTCTTCTTGTAACGCGTTCCATCAGTCATTTGAAGGGAGTGTGGCTGTTGAACCTCAGTTGAGAAGACTACTTTTACCCCGCGGTACGATGCATTTTTACGCTTCATGCGCTTTTTGATATGAGCACCTAACTTGCAGCCTGAAAGTTGTTCCATATTAGCCACGCGAACCTGAGCAGGGTCGGTTTTACCTCCTGCGCCCATATGGGAAATAATTTTCACTTTCAAGCGCTTGCACGCGAGAATCCATTCGAGTTTTGGTGTAACGGAATCTATACAGTCCATCACATAATCTGGTTGGTCTTCTTGTAAAATTTGCCAAACGCGGTCAGGTAAGATAAACTCTTCTATGACCGTCAATTGACAATCAGGGTTGATTTCTTTGATGCGCTCGGAAAGTACAACGGCTTTATTTCTCCCTATAGTAGAATCAAGTGCGGTCAGCTGTCGATTTTTATTTGTTGCATCAAAAGCATCTCCATCGATGATTGTCATGCGTCCCACTCCGCCCCTCGCGATAAACTCAGCTGCGTATGAACCAATACCTCCTAAACCAACAATCAAGACATGTGCTACTTTGAGTTGCTGCATACTTTGATTACTCATCAGGAGTTCAGTACGTTCTAACCAGTGTGTCATTTTATTTATTTTCGCGCCAAAATTAGTATATTCGGCCAAATTAATGTGAACAAACTATGGAACAAACTATTCAAAAAGGACACCCAAAAGGACTCTACCTGCTTTTCGTAACTGAAATGTGGGAACGCTTCAGCTATTATGGCATGCGTGCCATATTGATGCTTTTCATGACCAAAGCACTTCTATTTGACTCTGAATTTGCCTCTGGCTTATACGGAAATTATACTGGCCTTGTTTACCTCACTCCACTGATTGGTGGCTACATTTCCGACCGATATTGGGGAAATAGAAAATCAATTTTTGTTGGTGGTATCATTATGGCAATTGGTCAATTTATGCTCTTCTTTTCAGCAAGTTCAATTGGAACACCAGTAGCCTCCATTTTCTTTTACATTGGTCTTTTGTCACTTATAGTGGGTAACGGTTTTTTCAAGCCGAATATTTCAACAATGGTTAATCAATTATATGCCCCTGGCGACAAACGAGTTGACGGAGCATTTTCTATTTTTTACATGGGTATCAATTTAGGTGCTTTCTTTTCACCGCTTGTTTGTGGTACACTCGCTGAGAAAATTGATTACCGCTGGGGATTCATGGCAGCTGGAATTGGTATGCTAATTGGAGTAGTTGTTTTTGAAATACTTAAAAACAAATATATTGTCTCTTCTGAGGGAGAGATTGTAGGGGGTAAACCAAAACCAATCGAAAAAACGGTTGAAGAGGCCAAAGACACCACACCTACTGCAAATCCCATCCAACGCATCGCACTCTGGTTAGCTGTATATGGTGCCCTTTGGTATGTTTTCATGCAACTAATTGGTTTTAACTTTGTATCTACACTCATTTTCGCGACTTCAATTGCCGCATCTGGTTTTGTAATTACAGATCCTTCGCTTTCTAAAATTGAGCGCTCTCGCATCATAGTAATATACATTATTGCGTTTTTTGTTATCTTCTTCTGGTCTGCATTTGAACAAGCCGGAGCATCACTTACGCTTTTTGCAGATCAACAAACGGATCGTACTATTTTTGGCTGGGAAATGCCTGCCTCCTATTTCCAATCAGTCAATCCATTAGCTATCATCATTTTTGCACCGTTGTTTGCAGTGTTATGGGGTTACTTAGGTAAGAAAAATATGGAACCGGCATCTCCTGTCAAGCAAGCAGTAGGTTTATTTTTACTGGCAATAGGATACTTTATAATTGCTGTTGGTGTCTCTGGTGTTGAAGGATCCACTAAAACAAGCATGTTTTGGTTATTGAGTATGTATTTGGTCCATACGCTTGGGGAACTATGTCTTTCTCCTATTGGATTATCCATGGTAGCAAGATTGGCACCTTTGCGCTTAGGTTCATTATTGATGGGTATTTGGTTCATGAGTAATGCTATGGCAAATGATTTTGCAGGCATGCTCTCTAAGTTATATCCTGAACAATACGTGAGTGTACAGACGGTTCTTGCCCAAGAAGAAACAAGTAAAGTTCAACTATTGGAGCGCAAAGAAGGTAAGGAAGATTTACTAGCTGAACCAAAATCTTTTGACAACCAAGATTACGTAGCTATTTCATCGGTTAACTTTAGTAAAATTAAAGCAAAAGAACAACGTGACGCTGCATTCAAACAAATCACGACCGATTCTAAAGTACAAGAAAAAACATTCTTTGGCTTCAAAGTCAATTCATTGTATAGCTTCTTTATGGTCTTTGTTTTCATGGGCGGAATTGCTGCTGTAATTTTGTTCTTGCTTCAGAAAAAACTTCTTTCCATGATGCACGGCATCCGTTAATCTTAAAACCACCCTATGTTTGGTTCAAAACACCCTAAAGCGCTCCCCTTTCTCTTTTTATCAGAAATGTGGGAGCGTTTCGGTTATTATCTCATGATCGGAATTTTCACGTTGTATTTAAAAGATACAGAACGTGGTTTCGGTTTAAATGAAGCGCAAGCCAGCGACCTTTATGGGACGTTTATCGCACTTGTATTTCTCACGCCCTTCATCGGTGGTTTACTTGCTGATCGTATTTTGGGTTACCGTCGTTCAATTATAATTGGAGGGTTATTGATGGGGCTGGGTTACATACTCATGTCCGTGAAAGAATTAAATTTTCTTTACTTATCAATGACATTGATCATCCTAGGTAATGGCTTTTTCAAACCCAATATTTCAACACTATTGGGTAATGTTTATAACGAAGAGAGCTATAAGGCACGTAAAGATGCAGGTTACAATATTTTTTACATGGGAATTAATATCGGGGCCTTTATTTGTAACTTTTTTGGTGCTGCTCTTTATAACATGTATGGATGGTATGCCGCATTTTGGGCGGCTGGAATTGGAATGTTCATTGGCGTTTTAGTTTTTGTCATCGGGACTAAACACTACAAACACGCAGACCAAATCAAGCCTGTTGGTGAAACTGACATGCCACTACTTAAAATATTTGGGACGATTTTACTTCCGGCAATTATTTTTGGGCTCATTCCGCTCACTTTTGACACACCTCTTGTGGGATCTAAATCAACAGATTCGTTTTTATTTGGTTGTATTCCGGTTGTGTTTTTTTATGTGCATTTGTTCCGTAAATCTCCTGCTCATGAGAAACCTCAGATTGGCGCCATGCTTTCTATTTTTGCTGTGGTAATTGCATTTTGGGCAATTTTCAAACAAAATGGTTCAACAATGAATACCTGGGCAATGAACTATACTGATCGTGAAGTACCAGCACTAGTACAACCCATCACCTCGAACCTTAGACTTTCCGAAGAAATCCACTACGTTAAAGACAGCGTACCCTATTTGGATAAGCAATTTCGCATTATTGACAAAGATCAAAAAGTTGAAGCTTTCCCTTCTTACTTCATAAACCAAGCTGCAAAAGAACTGCCCAAAGAAGGTGCTACTATCAAGGTTTTCAACACAAATTTATTTCAAAGTGTCAATCCTTTTTGGGTGATTGCACTCACCCCTTTAGTTGTTGCTTTCTTTGCATTCTTAAACCGTAAAGGAAAAGAACCTTCAACACCCTCCAAAATTGCGTTTGGATTGCTTATTTCGGCACTTTCATGCTTAGTTATGGTAGGAGCAGTGTATGCTTCAAATAATGGCGCGGAGAAATCTTCTGCTTGGTGGTTCATCAGCTCTTATGCGGTCATTACTATCGGAGAACTCTTCTTGAGTCCTATGGGGCTTTCGTTGGTATCAAAACTAAGTCCGGCACGCCTCACCTCATTAATGATGGGTGGCTGGTTTTTAGCAACCTCCATTGGAAATAAACTTTCTGGCGTACTGAGCTCGATGTGGGACGGTTATGAACAGAAAGCCAACTTTTTCTTGGTGAATTTCATACTACTGGGATTGGCGGCCCTTTTATTGTTTGCGATGCTGCGCAAACTCAACAAAGTCTTTAGCCAATATTAACCAATCCGCTTCTGTACCAAAGCAGCTACCTTCTGATAGAAATGTTGGGGCTGATAGGTACGCCATTCAATTTCCTCTAACTCCCCTCCCATTACAAAATAATGGTCAATACCTACGTGCTCAAATTCGCGAATTACATGATCATGAAAATTGACCATAGCGATCCAGCCATCCTCAACATCATCGAACCATTCTTCATAATAGCAGTCGTCGGAATGGTGAAAATTCAGTACGTTTTCGCCAATTAAGATGAACGCATTGATTCCGGCCTCAATCAAAACATCAATGACGTCGCGCTTGAGCAGCATGATGTCATTCTCTATAGCATCATTCCATTCGCCGATGAGCTCAATAATGGCATATGCTTCATCATAATCCACGTAAAGAACCTTTAAAAAAAGTGTTGGAGATCCAAAGTCATCCCATTGTGGATGGATATAAAAATTATAGACAGTATTACTAAATGCAAATTCGCTGTATTCTCTACCAAAAAATGGGGAATTTGGGTCTTCATCGGCAATATAATAACCGCGCCAATTGTAAAAGGGTTCAACAAAATGCATGGCGCAAAATTACAAGGATTCTCTTAACTTTGCGCCGTGGGAAAAGATAAGTTAAAACGCTTTGCAGCGATCAAAACATTTGCAAATGTTTTCGAACCAGTCATGGGCGAACCCTTTGAAATAAAAGGAAATTGGCGAACTCGTATTTTTCAAAATGACAATCCTATTATTCTTGAGTTGGGTTGCGGTAAGGGCGAATACGCAGTAGGAATGGGTAGACATTTCCCAGATCGCAATTTCATTGGTGTAGACCTTAAAGGAAATCGCATTTACATTGGTGCAAAAGAAGCCCTTGAAACGAACTTGAATAACGTTGCTTTTTTACGCACCAGAATAGATTTTATTTTGGATTATTTTGCAGAAGGAGAAGTCGATGAAATTTGGCTCACCTTTTCTGATCCACAACCACAGAAAGCACGAAAAAGGCTATCCTCTCCTATTTTTACAGCCCGCTACAAAAGGATTTTAAAGCCTGAAGGCATCATTCACATGAAAACTGATTCTAATGTTTTGTTTGACTACACACTCGAACAAATCGAAGAACATGGTCACCAAATGTTGGAATGCTACCCTGATTTGTATGCCAATCTTCCTGAAAATCTGGATGCTCAAACTAAAGAAATCTTCCACATTAAAACATATTATGAGGAATTCTTTTCAAATCGAGGGCATATAATCAAGTATTGCAAATTTCGCTTAGCCCAGTAAAGCTAACGAATGACCGTATAATTGGCATAATTTGTATCAATGCCAATTGCCTTTAAGAAATCTTTGAGTCGATTCTTTATCGTTTTTTTATTTCTTGAAATATCTATATGAAAAGTCCAATTCCGATCGGCAATACGGTCCGCAATCCACTTAGGATGTTTTCCTTCGAACCTTGCTAATTCGTGAATATGGTCTTCATAATCAAAAGATGTAGCAGCTTTTACGTTTTTTTCTAGCCATGCATCGTCGTGCCAAAGCCTATGGAATCGTTCCTGCTTTCGTTGCATTGCCTGGGGGTCTTTTACCCATCCGTAGTGATATACGTTTGCATTTGCCAAAGCAACTTTGAGTTTTTGATCAGGAACCTTTCGAAATCCTTGGGCATCTCTAAATGAATAAATACCGCGTCCTGGTTTAATAATTCGGATTTCTTTTTTATACCAATTGTTGGAGACTCCGATGTAATCATACGAACCATAAAAATGTAAGTAATCAAACAACAGGCCATCAACTTCATCATCTTTTTGATAGGCCGCCATTGCTGCACGAATAGCTTGATGATCCGCCTCATGAAAGACTTCGTCTCCTTGTATATAAATGGCCCAATCAGCGTTGGGTGTAATTTCAGCAAGCGCTTTATCGGTTTCCACTGCCAATACGCGTCCATTTTCACGGAGCGTATCGTCCCAAATGGTTTGAATAATTTTAACCTTCGGGTCAATGTTTTGGATCAGTGATAAGGTATCGTCGTCTGAGTTACCAACTGCTACAACTACCTCATCACACAACGGCAATATAGATTGAATAGAAGCTACAATTGGGTAGTCCAGTAGAATGGCATTTCTGATGAATGTAAACCCACTAACCTTCAAGTTATTTGTCTAATACTTTAGGAATACGGAAATAATCAGAATCTTTTTTAGGTGCGTTGCGCAATGCCTCTTCGTGACTGACAGTGTTTTCGGGCATATCATTTCGGAGTCGATTGACTTCCTGTGACATGAATATGAGGGGCTCAACTCCGGCTGTATCAAGTTCAGAGAGCTTATCCACAAAGTTGATCATGCGTTCTAGATCTTGACGTATAGCCTCTTTTTCAGGACCTTCAAAAGATAATTTTGATAGGTTGGCAATATGGTCGAGTAATTCGTCATTGATTTCCATGAAGCAAAATTACGATTTTTTAAATAGATGCGGATGCGCAGTTTTAAGTGGCGCTTCAATGAGTTGAAAACAGTGATCACTTAATTGTTCTGTGCTCATTGTGGCGACCTCAGTTGAAGAAATAAAGGGGTGAATATAAACCTCTACTACTCCTGGATGAGCAGGACCTAGAATTTGTGTAGGGTCTGAAAAAAGATGGAAATTTTGAGTAAAGGTCAATGGTAATATGGGGACATTCAAATTTTTTGCC
>Ga0102830_1000112_pt1 | contig 39567 bp, 48 predicted proteins | sample ColrivemetaGS703_FD_84511 | JGI IMG/M metagenome (GOLD analysis project Ga0102830, IMG submission 84511) | Estuarine microbial communities from the Columbia River estuary - Freshwater metaG S.703 | ecosystem: Environmental > Aquatic > Marine > Intertidal zone > Estuary | place: USA: Columbia...
AAAAAAAATCTTATTTTCTATAAAATATCCAATTAAAAAAATTTTTCGTACTCTGTTTTAATAATAAAGAACTAGATTTATTAATTTTTTCCCACGATAGATCTGTATCACAATGTGTATCACAATGTGTATCACAATGTGTATCACAATGTGTATCTAATGGATTTCTTATTATATGTTCTTTCATTTTCTCATTTTTTATATATACGTTTTCTCTACAATTGATAATATCACTTATAGTGTTATCATTACTATTATCATCACCTTTATTATAAATCATATCATTCAAAGAATATATTTTAATAAAATCATGAATTTCTTTTATATTACATCTTTCAATGTAATTTATACATAACATTTTATAAATTAATTCACGAAAAATCGTTTTTAATACACCTCTTCTGTTAATCTTTTTATCTATTACCTTTTGAATATTATCCAATTTGTAAAAATTTTCTAAATCCGTAACTGTTTTGATATTTGAAAAAGGTAATAAATTAAACATCAATTCATATAAACATATACCAAAACTCCAAATGTCTATTTTTTTATCATATAAATTACTTTTTTTTATTTTTCTCTCATTTACATTTATTATATTGTCCATATCATTCATATTTAGTATTATCTCTGGAGCCATATAATACGGAGTTCCACATAGTTTGTAATATTTCTTACACAAAAAATCTTTTATATTAATATCTTTCATATTCATATTACATAAATCATAACAAGCAAATCCAAAATCTGATAATTTAAATTCAACATTATTTCCATTGTATTTTATCAAGACATTATGCAATTTTATATCACGATGTATAATATTTTTTGTATGAATATAACTTAAACCATTTGTTATTTGAACTAAAAATTCATACATGAACATATTTGTAAACCCACCACATTCATTCCGGTATTTCACACTATTATCACTTTTTAAAAAATCATAAACATCACCTCCATCACAATATTCCATTCTTAAATAATAAATACCATCATATTTGGTATAACCATAAAATTTTATAATATTAGGATGGTCCAATATTGATAATACCTGAATCTCACTTTCTATCAACTGTTCCAATCTACTAAAATAATATTCATGTTGAGTATTAACCATTTCATCTCTTACACCATAAGGTGTTATATTTACATCTATATTATCATTTTCAACTTTGTTATTTTTTCTAATTGTTCTAGAACCAGAATGTCTTGAAATATAATTCTTTACCAACTCATTTATATTTATTTCTTTTATAATAAACAAATCATCTTTATCAACATCACTCATACATAAAGGATTTTCATATTTACACAAATATACATTTGAAAACGAACCTTTTCCTATATGCTTTATTACTTCATAATCATCAATAACGCTCATATTCACTCTAATATTATTTATGAAAATAAAATTATATTATATACAATTTTATTATCTATTAAGAACCATATCTGTTGATCGTTTGATTAACGTCAGAAAGCTTTTATATATACGGGAAAGCTGCATCATATACTATAATCTACATATATTATAATCTACATATATTATAATCTACATATATTATAATCTACATATATTATAATCTACATATATTATAATCTAAAAAACAAGGCGACTACAATAAAAATAACAATAATCAAAATTACATTTTCCCATTTACATAAACTAGTTAAAATTAAATATATTCTTAACTAATTGATGATGTTATACATTATTTTTAAAATAATCAATACCCGCCTTGTATCCTATATTTATTAAATGTTCCTTTTCATCATTTCCTAAATGAAAGTTTATAAAATCACTGTCAGAACCATCTATTGCTATTATATGTTGTAAATAATTATGAGATAATGTTGTATATCTTTCTCTTTTTGCTAAAAAACAGCCAAATACATTTACAGCAAAACTTTCAAAAGAATTTATCTCTTTTGTTATATTATCATTTAATTCTCCATTTGTTATCATTTTTATACCTAATACATTATCTAAACAATCGTCGTATATATTTATAGGAAAATTATTAATTAGCCCACCATCAACATAATATTCGTCATTATATTTTTCAGCTGAAAACATAAAAGGAACACTTATCGACATTCTTATTGCCTTGATTACTCTTAAATTCGGATTACTTTTATAATCAAAAATATGTAAACAATATTTATTCACATTTGAGGTAACTACTTTAAAATTTATACCAGTTTTTAACCATAATTGTTTTAATGTTATATTTACACTAAAACCTTTTTTCAATAATAAATTTTCAATCCATTTCATAAAACTTTTACCATCATCTAAACCATATTTAGTTAAAAAATTCTTGAGTTTTAATTTTTTTAATTCATTAAAATCAACATTCATAATTTCTGTATACAATTCATCATATGTATACCCTAATATATAACATAACCCAAATACACTTCCTATAGACACACCACATACCTCATTTATATTAAAATCAACAGTTTTATTTAAAACGACTTCTTCAAAACACTTTACCACACCTATATAACATATACCCTTTGTACCACCACCACTAAAAATTAATTTATTAATCTCCTTCATATTTAACAACAAATAAAATAAAATCACAAATTATACAATTTTATTACAAAAAACACTTTAAAAAATTTTACAAAACAATATAATTGATCAATTACGATACAATTTTACAAAAATCCATTTTTGATATATCACTTACTTTATATGTCACTTCTGAAAAATCGTCATCGTTTTTATATATTTTTAAATAATGTTCACGAATATTATTTTTACCTAAATAATCTTGTAAATAAATAAAGAAATATTCCATGTGTTTTTGTCTATCAAAATAAAAACAAAACTTCCTAATCTCATCTGTGATATCAATTAACATTTTATCATTTTCATCATTTATACTTGCGTACACAATCTTGTTTTTCTTTAAAATATGGTTAGAATAATCATTTTTTAATTCAACCAACTCATTGTACAAATCTTGATTTGTGTCTGAAACAAGTAACATTTTATAATCTTTATCTTTATATATAATATCATATTCTACATAGATCTTTTTTTCAATAACTCGAATATTCTTCCTTAATAATTCATCATCGCGTACTTTTTTAAATAGTCTGAAATAAACATCAAATAAAAAAAATACAATATTTACAAAGTTATAATAAACTATTACAATAATTATTCCTAACAAATACAAATACATTTTGATTTAAAAGTTATAAAAATATAATTTTAAACCGTATTAATTTATATTTATGGATTTCTTTCAATTTTTAAAAAACTCATCTGAATCAAATACAGCAACAAAAAGAGATAAACAAACCAAGCAGAAAATAGATAAACAAAACGTTAATTTAAATACGAATGCTAATACTACCTTTAAAACTGCAACTGCAACTACAACAGAAAAACAAACAGATAATGTAGCACTTTATAAAAAGATTAAAAAGGGAGATTTTGTAAAAATTATACATCTAAAAAATAGTTATTTAAATGCATACAAAGGCTATAATGGAGAAATAAGAGATTATAAATATGGTCAAGATGAAGCTATGATTTTTTTACACTGTATCAATTCACAAACGTTTGTGAAATTCCCTTTAGAACATTTTATTTTAAACAATTCTTAATTATATTTTATCATTTTATCTTTATTTGAAAACAAACGATTTAAAACAATACTCATATTGTTCATTTTTTGATGCGTTTCTTTTGTAGAATTATATACAGCATATAAACAAGATTTTATACTAGGATTTTTATTCAATAAAGCTAAACAAACATTACTTGTACACGAATTTGTTTTAAATTTACCATTACCAATATATAAAAACCATACCTCATTACTACCTTTTAATTTTAACTCGTCAAACATTTCATTCAAAATAGAAATACCTGTATGAATAATATCTTCACCGCGATTATAATTAGATTGTTTATTTGCAGTATATTCGACACATTTATTAATATGGTAATCTTTTGTATACAATTTAAAGTCTATATTATCAAGTATATATGAGTGATCTACATCATCATCAAGGCAATAATACAAATCTAATTTATTTAGTATATTCTGTTTTTGTAAAGTTAAATTATTTATTTTATCTTTTAAATACATTAAAGACATATTATATTAGTTTGTATAGTTTTTTTTAATATTTTTCAACCATAAACTTAATTTTTTTTTTAATTAGTATATTATAAATATGGATAAAAGTATTGATTATTCGAAATATCACTCTACATCAGGGTTGTCCACAAAAGCGTGGGGTCCAGGTGGGTGGTATTTTTTATTTTCTTGTATAATGGGGGGATATCCTGTTAGAATTGACAAACGTAAAAAGGAACATCGTTTAATACAACTTCATTTTAAAAACTTACTAATGAGTCTTGCTTATACTATGCCTTGTATTTTCTGTAGAGAATCTTTTAAAACGTTTTGCAAAGAGTTACCTATAAATAAATATATGATTGGTAGAATTGAATTAATGTATTGGCTATACAAAATAAGAAATAAAGTTAATCAAAAATTAATTGTTCAAGAATTAAAATGTTATAATGATGAAAAACGTCGTTTAAAAAAGTTGTATCGCAAAAATGAAATATCCGAAATTGAATATTATGAAAAATTAAAACAGTTTAAAGAAAAAACTTTTATTACAAAAAAATCACCAAAGTTTAAAGAAGTTCTTGATAAATATGAAAGTATAAGAGCAGTGTGTTCAAAAAAGGCCAAAACTTGTGCTTTACCTAATAAAAAAAATTAATTATTACAATAAAATTATAATTAATTTTTACTACATTCTTACTTTTTAATTAAACTCCTATTTCAAAAAAACGTCTCATTTGAGCAGGACTTTGTTCATAACTACTTTGATTCCATGGTCCAATACTTTCTTTTGGAATTGGTGGCAAAGATCTTATATCGTGATATGGAATCTTATTAGATTGCATTACTGTATTAATACCAACGTGATACCCACTAATTAAAAAGTTTTGTTCTTTTAACAATTGTGTTACTGGATTTTCTTTGGCGAATTCATTTTCAGCATCGTATTTAGGAAGTAAATCTTCTGGTACAACTTTATCAGTACCAGCAACAATTTCATCTACGTGTTTCTTTTCATCATCTGCAGTAACTGGAGCTTGATCTACTTTTTCTATAACTGGTTGTACAACCTGTTCTATTTTTTGATCAGTGTTTTCTAAATGTTCTGGTGTCATATAGTTTTCCATAGATTCAGGATTTTTTACATATGTTATAAACAAATAAACAGCAACTAAAATCAGTGCGATTTTAATCATATCATTTGATTGTATAAACTTCCAAATATTGGCTATCATCTTTTTGTTTTAATATAGTATAATAAAATAAATTTTAATTTTGAAAATTAAAAAAAAACACTACAATTTAAAAATAAAACAAATTGTTCCTTATATCATTTATGTATAATTATCAAGAATCTCAATCTTTTAATATACTTGATTCAGAATCAACCTTTGATAACATTGAAAACTTTATATCATTATATTCAACAAATATTTTGTCATTACGTGAAGAACTGGAACGTTTATATCATTATTCTTCACCTTTTTTCTTGTGTAAAATGCAATTTCACCACCTTGTTGACTTTTTTGTAAAAGAATTGTTTGAAAAAACATATACGACCACAACAAACCCACTTTTTATTTCTTTTTATATTACAGAATTACAAATTTCTTATAATGTTGTTCAATATTTTCTTAAAAAACATTTTAGACATAATTTATCTGTACAAAACTGGGAATATTTTTGTTATATTATGACTGATTTATACGAAATACGCGATTAATTTATAAAAAAAATTTTTTTGTTATAAATAATGATATTGTCCATTGATATAGGAATTAAGAATCTATCATTATGTTGTATGAATTCTTTAGAAGAAAATTTATATAACATACATTTATGGGATGTATTTAATACATTGGATACAGAAGATTATCAATGTCAAGCTTTAAAAAAGAATAGTGAAAAATGTGGTAAAACTTGTACATATAAATATAAAAAACAAGATGAATTAATATACAGTTGCAAAACACATTTTCCTAAAGATATTACCATTAAAAATGAAAATATATACAAGAAAAAATTAGTTGATAGTTATTTATTACAAGATATTGCAAAAATTGTATTAACTAAATTACAATCTATATACGATGAAAACAAAGAGTTATTTACTAGTATAACATCAATTATCATAGAATTACAACCCAAAATAAACCAAAAGATGAAATTTATTTCTCATATTATTTACGGTAAATTAGTTGAATTATATTACGATACAAAAACGACAATACGATTTGTTAGAGCAGCAAATAAATTAAAAGCATATACTGGACCACAATTAGAATGTAAATTAAAAGGTGATTATGCAAAACGCAAATGGTTAAGCGTTCAATATACAAATTGGTTCTTGGAGAATAAGGTATCACAACAAGAAAAAGAAAAATGGATGTTACATTTTAACAATCACAAGAAAAAAGATGATATGGGTGATACATTTCTTATGGCTATTAATGCTATAACTGGGATACCTAAATCACAAAAATCAGATAAACGTGGAAAATGTATAAAATAAATATCTTTTATTTTATCTTTTTCAAAACTTTATTTACATAATATATACTATTTTTATATAGTGTCATTTGTTTATATGAATATATATAACACATAACATTTTTATCAAACGTGACACGTTTATTTTTTGTATCTTTCGTATCATCTATTTTGTTATTAATATCAACAATAGAAACTTTTGTAATTATATCATATTGTATCATAATATACAGAATTATTTTATATAATAACTTTTAACATATACGTTTAAAATATAAAATAAATTCAAAATGGATTAATAAGAAAAGTTATGTTAATTAACGAATTTGAAAAATTATCATTAAAAAAATTCAAAATTAAAAGTATTTTACCAGATGCAACTATATTATGCTTGGGTAAGAGGAGATGTTTTAAAAAAGGAACTAAAATTTTAATGTACGATGGTTTAATTAAAGAAATCGAAAATATTAAAATAGGAGACGAAGTTATGGGCGATGATTCCACACCACGTATAGTTAAAGATATTCATAATGGTTATGATATTTTATACGAGATTACTAATCGAAAAGGTGATAAGTATACTGTTAATAGCGACCATATTTTATCATTATTATATAGTGGTAAAAAAGGAGTATATGATATAATATCAAAAAATAGTTTTCGAGCTGTGTGGTTTGATAATAAAACAATTAAACTTAAAAGTAAACTGTTTTCATATAAAAATAAAGATAAAGATATTATATTCAATGAAGCTCAAAATTTTATAAATTCTATAAATGAAAATAGATATGTTGATATACCTGTAAAAGATTTTTTGAAACTTTCTAAAAAATATCAAGAAATGTTATTGGGATATAAAACAGGTGTGGATTTTAAAGAAAAAGATATACCATTAGATCCTTATTTATTAGGATACTGGTTAGGTGACGGTACATCTAGAGAAGCAATTATTACATCAAAAGATTCAGTTGTTCTTAAATATTTTGCAAAAACTTTACCTTTTTACGATTGTTATTTACAATATAGACAAAGCCAACCTTATTCATATGGTATTAATGGTTTAAAAGTCACAGGTTGTAAAAATAATGTAAACTCGTTCTTAAATACATTAAAACAATATGATTTATTAAATAATAAACATATTCCATACGTATACAAATGCAATTCGAGAGAAAAAAGACTTCAATTACTTGCTGGTTTACTTGATTCTGATGGGAATTTAGATAAGAATGAATTTGAATTTACACAATCATTAAAACATGAAAAATTAATAGATGATGTTATTTATCTAGCAAGATCTTTAGGGTTTTCTGCATACAAAAGAAAAAAGAAAACTTCTTGGACACACAAAGGTGAAAAAAAGACAGATTTTGCTTGGAGAATTTTTATAAATGGTTCAGGTATAGAAGAGATACCAACAAAAATTAAAAGAAAACAAGCTCGACCAAGAAAAGAAAGAGTAAATACATTAGTTAGTCAAATCAAAGTTACACAATTAAACTCAGATATTTTTTACGGGTTTGAAGTAGATAAAAATCACAGATTCTTATTAGATAATTTTACAGTTGCTCATAATTCAGGGAAGAGCTGGCTTGTAAGAGATATTTTTTATCATCATAAAGATATACCATCTGGAGTAGTTTTTTCAGGTACAGAAGAGGCATCTCCATTTTTTGGAGATTTTATACCAGATTGTTTTATTCATTCTGAATATGATCCAGAATTGATTGATAGTATAATGATTCGCCAAAAAAAGAAAATACGAGAAGGCAAAACAAAGGGATTATCCGAGTCAGGTAAACATCCTAGTAATAATTTATTTATTGTATTAGATGATATGTTACACGATGCTCAAAGTTGGAAAAAAGATAAAACCATTAAAAGTATTTTTTTTAATGGTAGACATTTTAATTTTCTTTTTATACTAACTATGCAATACGCGCAAGGAATTCCACCAGAATTAAGAAGTAATATTGATTACGTCTTTATTTTCAATGAACCTTCTGTAGCAAATAGAAAAAAAATATACGATTCGTATGCTGGGATGCTACCGTCCTTTGATCATTTCTGCAATATTTTAGATGCTTGTACACAAAACCACGAATGTCTGGTAATAAAAACATCAGGTAATAGCACTGATTTACGAGATCAAGTCTTTTGGTACAAAGCAGAATCTCATAGTAATTTTAGAGTAGGTCATTCTAAATTTTGGAATTTCCATTTGAAAAATTACAATGACAATTACGAAGAAGATGACGACAAAGATAAAGAACAACTTGATAAATTAAAAAAGAAATTTGCAAAAACAAGAAAACTTAAAGTTATTGTATCAAGACAAGGTGATATTGTTGGATATAAAGAAAACGATGAATAAAATTTGTAATTTTTGTCAATTATTGTAAAAAATTACATATAATGTATTTAAAAACAATAGATTCATAATAGGAGAATGGATAATTCTAAAAGAATTTTTATAACAGTCCATTAACAAAGTTATCAAGTGATTTTCAAAACACATTACTCGAAAAGATACAATCTACATTTACAGATGACGAGCAACAAATTTTTGTTGCTAGTTTCTATAGTTACTTGAATTATAATTCAAAAACAGATTTTGTGATTGATTTAGATGACGTATGGAAATGGTGTGGTTTTGCACGAAAAGATCCAGCAAAAAGATTATTGGAAAAATTTTTTATTCTAGACACTGATTACAAAAAGCTGCTCCTCAAGTTGGAGGAGCGCAAAAATGAAGGTGGTTTTAACAAAGAAACTATTATTGTGTATCACTAACAAGAACTAACAAATGGGCTTGTAGTTATGTACTTAATCGAAAAAAAATTCATATTGGTACATTTGATACAGAATTAGAAGCGTGCCAAGCATATAATAATAAAGTAATAGAATTAAACAAAAGTAGTTGTAATTATAAAGTTAATGATATATAAAAAAGTTAATGATATATAATTAATAAATTATTATACCATATTTTGACAATATTTTGTTCATTTTTTTCAAGTTTATTTTTAAAATAATTATATCAAGCCAAGAACTACCATAACGATAATTTTCAATAACTAATTTTGATACTTTTTTTTTATATTTTAATATTTTAGCCAAATCATTATTAGATAATTCAGACAAGTAATTATCTAGTATTTTTATATCGTCAATTTCAATCATAATTCTACCAAGCATTTGTACTATAAAATACAAAGATTTTCATTTTTTTTTAAATATCGCCATTTTTTTTTAAAAACAACCAAGTTTTACCACCTATTTTAATTTTTCTTTTTGTATGAGGATTTATCATCCAAATATCATTTTGCAAAATAACATCTTGGATTTTATCCAACTCTTGTTGATTAATTTCAGTTCTACACATTGGACATATATTATTATTTGTAGTAACGTGATTTTTTAAACATTGTTTGTGAAATGAATGTTTACAAATTTCTAAAGAAAATATATCATCTTCTGTATTGTCAGTATCATAACAAATACAACATTTGTATTCTCTATTCATAAATTCTTGAAATGTTATTTCATTATCGACTTCATTATCATCATTATTTGTATATTCTGTAAAATTAATGTAATTATAATAATTTTGCAATGTCATAATTAAACGGTTATAATCAATAACATATCTATCTATTTCAAAACACCTTGTTTCATAATACCCATAAGGATACATTTCAGAATACAATGACAAATCTTGAAATATACTGTCTATATTTGTAAGCATATAATTATGAATAAATTGAGTGAACAAATCAATCCTTTCATTCTGCAAATATCTTATTAAACAAGAACTCCAAGATTGATACAATACATAATGAGTATAACTTGGATCATCTCTTCCACCTGGCTCGTACATATATGGATTATTATCTAAAAAAGAATGAAAAGTCAATAAAACAGTTTCTATCCCCATACTAGAAGTCCATTTTTCAAACTTACTATCACCCCACGTATTTAATATAGTTGCACAACATTTACCATTTTCGTACATATTTGGATGTATCCTTACTCCATCATAATTTACAAAAGTTACTTCAGGTGGTGAATGTGGATAATTTTCTGGAATTTTTAAATTTAGTCTAATAAATTTATGCCTATAAACGCTATCACTTGGACCTTTTATAATAGCATATACCTTATTAATATCTGTTTCATCATAATGAATCAAATAGTCATTTTGTAACAATTCACGCTGACTTTGTTCAATGTACAATTGTCTTATTTCTTTCAAGAACCTTTTATTAACAGACATTATATGTTTTAATATAATCTTTTTAAATAATTTTTAACATTCATTTTTTTGTTGTAAGTTGACCACGTTTATACATATCAAGTAATTTATCTTTAATTAAATTTTCCTTTTGTTTTTTTTGTTGTATTTCTCCAAAACGCCTTGGATCTGGCATATATATGATATTGTCTTTTAATTGTACACTCCAAGTCAGATTTTGAGCTGTATTAATTAACATTATATAATCCGGGTATACTACTTTCATTAATAGACCACCTATCCTAAATTGCTTTGTTTTAGTATTATAATACCTAATCCAAGTTTTGAAAAGTGGTAATCGTTCCAATATTTTTTTATCCTGAATTGATTTTAATGGAATATAATTTTCTAATTTTTTAAGAATTTCTTCTTTTGTAAAATTATCTTGTTTAGAACCACTCTTTGGTTTTTTATATCCCGTATTCATTATACTATTATAAACAACCCTTTCTTCGTTTGTTGTTTTCTGCATTGATGTAGTCTGGTTTACTGTTGATGTAACATCTTCTGTTTCTGAATAATATTCATCGTAATCATCTGTATATACATCATCGGTTGTAGTATTATTGTAATAATCACTTGTATTGTTTGTTGTAGTAGTAGTATCTTGTTTTTCAATTATATACTTTTTTTTATTATTATATCTCATTTCGATCTGTATTATTAACAGAAATAAAGTTTATATCAATTTTTTATTTATATAATAGTATTATATGTTCTCTTATATTTACAACACATTATATGATTTAACATCAACGTTAATATATAATCCCCCGAGTGTTAATGAAATTATACCAGGTTTATGGTTAGGTAATTTTAAATCAGCTATTAATATATCATTTTTAAAAAATAACAATATTCATTTTATTCTGAATTGTACACAAAATACCCCATTTTTTTATGACGTTTATAATAAAAAAATCACACAAAGTTTACAACATATAGAAACTTATCGTATACCTGTCAATGATAATTTACAAGAACTCGATTTCATTATTATGGAAAAATACTTTAAAACAATTATACCAATACTAATTCATAAATATACAAATGAGAAAAAAAATATTCTAATCCATTGTCAAGCTGGAAAACAAAGAAGCGCCATCGTAGTAGCAGCTTTATTAAAAGTTCTAGTTGATAATAATCTTATTACGATTAATGAAATATCTAAAAATATTCCAACTAAAATACAATTCAAACGTATATATAATTATATATTATCAAAACGCCCGCAAGTATTTACATATGGACTACGTATTAATTTCGAATCAAGTTTTAGACGTTTTTTTAAATTCTAATGAATTTCGGTAAATTAATACTTTTACTTTCCTATAATTTTATAATGTAATATGAATATAGATATCACAAACGACACAACACAAAATGTTATATACAATTACATTATAAGATTTACACAAAATGACATTTCCACATCAGGATTTTCTGGAAATATGTATTCTATTTACAGAAATTTATTTACAAAATATATAAATTTATTATTCTTTTGGCAAAAAAAAATTGATGAAGACAACGTTCATATTTTCGCCATATACAAGTATAAAAATTTATATATAATAGTTGATAAAAATGAAATATTTGATTGGAATGGTATTAAAAATGCAGAATTACTAAACAATAAAATAAATAATATATCCAATAATTTTCACTTTTATAACAATATAGTTGATATTATACTTTCAATAAATAATTCAGGTCTTCAAGAACAAGTTCGTGATTTTTTATTATTAGAAGAAAAATATTGCCAAGTTTCACAATCAGTACAATTATAATCTTTTATACATTCAGGCATATCATTTTCCCAATTAGGTATAATATTTTTCGTTATATATTCTATTCTGTGATTCAATATAGACTCACTTAAACCCATTTTTTCTCGAGAATCATACATACACGTATAACCAGAATGACATTTTGTATTTATATTATAACCAAAAAAGGAACACAAATTACCACAATTACCCATATATAAAGGATCTGCATTATGACCAAAATGAAATATTTTATTATTAGATTTATTATAAACTAATTGTAAATAATGAATATCACCAGGAGTTTCAAAACTCACAGCTGGTTTATCATATAGTAATGAAACAATACTTGCCAACATACCTCCTAAAGAATGACCTGTAAAAATAACATTTGCATTTTCAAAATCAACAATCTTTTTCGCATTATCTATTATTTCTATCAATTCATTAATGTAATTTTGTGTATTATTCAAGTTCATTCGATAACAATTCTTACAACAAGTATTTTCCAAATTATTTAAACCTTGTTCCTCACAAATGTTACAATCTCCAAATAAATTACTTTGTTTATAAAAACAACAAGAGAAAAATAAATTGTCATTATATTTATCATTAACAGAACTCGATAATCCACATACATCTTTATCATCACGCAATACTACATTATTTGTTACCCAATATACACTAGTTCCTTTAAAAGCTATTACAACATTCTTATTAGTATCATCACTAAACAAATAAGACCTTATACCATCTTTATTTACACTAAGATCACTTCTATAATGCAAAGACGTATTTAACCAAGCCTTATTATCCATATCGTAATATACATTATGAGACATTTTTACTAAATCATAAATTACAGTATAATTCATTATTGGTATAATATAATCTAATAACTTCATTATTAATCAACATTAATTTTAATATTGATTAATAAACTTATCTATAATATTTTTCTTATTTTATCCTTTTATGATTATGATTATGATTATGATTTTATGATTATTATTTTATGATTATGATTTTATGATTATTATTTTATGATTATGATTTTATGATTTTTTTAAGACTTGTATTTACAAAGGTGTTTCTAAAGAATATCCAATAGTAGTTTCCATACTAACTTCAGGTGTAAATGTAGGTGTTTCTACTACAATTGTAAAATTTTCTGTTACACTAATATCTCTACTATTAGTTTCAGTTGGTTCTGGACAAGGTGTAGTCTCAATTAGAGTTTCAGTTGGCTCTGGAATAATAATTTCCCTTGGATCAGTTTCAGTTGGTTCTGGACAAGGTGTAGTCTCAATTAGAGTTTCAGTTGGCTCTGGAATAATAATTTCCCTTGGATCAGTTTCAGTTGGCTCTGGACAAGGTGTTTCAATCAGAGTTTCTGTTGGAATTTCAGTTGGCTCTGGAATAATAATTTCTCTTTGATCAGTTTCAGTTGGCTCTGGACAAGGTGTTTCAATCAGAGTTTCTGTTGGAATTTCAGTTGGCTCTGGAATAATAATATCACGATTAACACTAGTTGTACAAGTTTCAATTGTTTCAGTAAAAGTAGTAGACTCAGTGATTGTTTGCAAGTTAGTTACAATGTCAGTTACAGTTATAGTGTCAGTTACAATGTCAGTTACAGTTTCAGTTTCAGTTTCAGTTTCAGTTTCAGTTTCAGTTTCAGTTACAGTTACAGTTGCAGTGTCAATTACAGTTTCAGTTGCAGTGTCAGTAAGAGTTGAATATACCGTTTTATATTTATGTTTAGTTACAGTAATAGTGTCAAAACAAACTTGATGTGTAGTGATTGGAGTTTCAACAGTAGTCAATGGTGTTTCTGTAATTGTAGAAGCAATATCTGTAAGTGTAATATCTCTGTTTCTATTAGTAGTCGAAACTGTTTTATTTTGACATTTATGATATTGACAAGCTAAAGTTGTAGTAAACATTAATCCCAAAGTAATCTTGAACATTTTAGTTATTTCTTGTTTTTAATAAAAAATTAACTTTAAATAAAATTTAGTTTTTTATTAATGCAAATTGTATTTTTTTATATGATTATATAGCGAATCGTTTTTTAAATATGCACGAGTATATTTACTTATAAACATATCAGAATTGACTTTTTCATTAATATTGTTAGAGAATTCAAACTTATTACCTCCTATATAACAAACTCTCCATCCATCTGATGCAGCATTTAGTATAAACAAATATTTTGTAAGAAAATTTAATAACAAATTATAGTAATACATTAATCATATCTGTAAATACAAATTAAAAAAAATAATTTTTTTAACCGTGAACGCACTAAAAACCATTTAAAAAAATGTACATATTATGTTATAATGAGAAAAAAAAAAGAATCTCACGGTGTGCCAACGTATTCCAAAAAATACACAAATACCAATCCTAAAAAATCCAAAACTCAACATTCTATTATGCACAAACATCAAAATCGTTTATTAGAATTTAAAAACCAAGAAGATAGAATTAAACTCTTGGATAATAAAATTAGAACGTTGGAAACATCTATAAAAAAACAAAACGATGATATTTTGAAAAAATCAGGGAATAAAAACCAAGTATTACTTGAGTCCTTAAGATCAAATAAATTACGTTTACAACAATTAAATAATGAAAGGGATAAATTATCAAACACAAGTGAAATAGATTATTTATTAGAATCATCAACATTAATAAGAGATTATGTAGAATTAGAATCAAGAGAAAGTATTTTACTTAATATAAAGGAATTATCTCAAGAACAAAACATAGAATTAAACGAGATACATTGTCAGAAAAGCGTATTAATTGATACATATTTATCAAAATTTGAACATAATTATTATAATCAAAAAGGTGAATTAAATTACGAAAAAATGATCTGTCACAATTGCAATGTAAATTATATAACAGAACAAAGTTTTTTAGTATGTCCATCGTGTGGTAAATGTTTACAAACTGTTGAACAATCTGCTGATTTATCATATAAAGAATTACAAGATTTTGATTATAGACCTCAATTTACTTACGATAAAATGACTCATCTTGAAGATTGGCTTAGACGATTCCAAGCAAAAGAAAATAGAAATATCCCTCAAGAAATTCTAGATAAGGTTATATTGGAAGCTAATAAGGAACGAGTTCAAGATTTGAATACATTAACTGAAGATAAAATCAAAAGGTATTTGAAAAAATTAAATCTAAATGAATATTACGATAATGTTATTGGTATTATTAACAGAATTAATGGACGACCACCATTCACATTAACTTCAGAAATCGAAGAAAAGATTAAAATAATGTTTCAACAAATTCAAGATCCCTATGAAAAATTCAAACCACAAGGTCGTAAAAATTTTTTGTCATATAGCTATACTTTACATAAGTTCTTTCAAATTTTAGGATTACACGAATTTGCAAAGTATTTCCCATTATTAAAAAGTACAGATAAATTACGTCAACAAGACGATATTTTTAAAAAAATAGTAGCTCATATGTCACAAACTGATCCTTCTACAAAATGGGTATTTTATCCAAGTGTTTAAAACCAATAGTAATTGTAAATAAAAACGAGTATCAAATTAGATTTTTGGAGTTGGTTAGAAGAAAATGTTATTTATAAAAGAAAAAATGTTATTTATAAAAGAAAAGATGTTATTTTTTTTATTTTCCTAATATTAAATGAAAAGAAATTTTATTCCTAAATTAAATTTGACAGAGAAACCCATAGAACTTTCAAAAGAAGAAATTTTTCATAATAAAATGAAGAAAGATTATAAAGATATAAGTAAATTATATATTGAACAAAAAAAATTAAAGAATGGAGAAAAAAATGTACTTGGTCGTGGCGCGTTTAAAGAAGCTTTTGTAGTTATAAAAAAAATAAATACAAGGAAATCAGTATCTAATAAATCAGAATTGTTTGTTGCATTTGATTTTAAATACCCATATACAAAAAATGATATAAAGGAAATAAGTAATTTTATAAAATTTCAAACAAAACAACTTAAATGTAGCGAATTAATATTATGTCCAATTGACATAGGAATTGTTAAAAGAAATAATGATGAATATATCAGATTAGTCGTTTCATATTTTAAGGGTATTACTTTAGAGAAATTTTTAAAACAAAATCAATGCAAAAGTATAGATGAGTTAAAAATTGAGATAATGATAAAATTAATAGATGCTTTAAAAGAGTTATCTAATAAATGGAAATATATTCATTATGATATAAAACCTGCTAATATAATGATTAATATAAATAATGATCGAGTAGAACAAGTAGCATTAATAGATTTGTTAGGAGGATGTTTTATGGATGAAAAAAATTGCAAACCAATGTCAACTGCAATGTATTCATTAGAAGAACTGAATAATTTTGAAAATGATTCGGATGAGATTAATGTAAATATTAATCCTGATATTTATTCTATGGCTTTAGTGATTAGAGATATGATTGGATTAAATCAATTCAAGTGTGATAAAAAATTAACACCTTTGGAAAATGATATATATAACATTACAAAGAATATGATATCTGGAAAATTTAATTTAGATCAAGTACACGATAAATTATATATTATTTTAAATATATTTAAACATCATCGTAGATATACCTTGTAAAGATAATTACTATATCATATGTAAAGTTATATCTTTAGTAATTTGTTTACATTTAATTTCAATCGATAAAATCAAATAAATAAAAATACTTATTTTTATAGACATTTTTATTTTTTATAATTTTTTATACTTTTTTTGCTTTTTATAAATTTTTATACTTTTTTTGCTTTTTATAAATTTTTATACTTTTTTTGCTTTTTATAATTTTTTTATACTTTTTTTGCTTTTTATAATTTTTTATACTTTTTTTGCTTTTTATAATTTTTTTAATTTTCAGATTCGTCAATATTGGTCTTTTTTTTCAATTTGTTCAAAACTTTATTAAAAGGATTTTTTTTCTTTTTACTACTTATTGTACTTTGTGTTTCACTTTTCGTATCTTTGTCTTTTATATTATCATCTATTAAATCAATTCTACTTATAAATTCATCTAACTCTAGATCATTTTCTTCTTGTATTGGTTCTAATGTAGATTCTTCCATCTTTTTAATGAAATTTTCCTTATTTGAATCATCTGTCAGCATTTTATCATTTTCTGTTAATTCTACAGGTGGTGTTTGTATAACACTTTCTGTTAATTCTACAAGCGGTGTTTGTATAACATTTTCTGTTAATTCTACAGGTGGTGCTTGTATAACACTTTCTGTTAATTCTACAAGTGGTGTTTGTATAACACTTTCTGTTAATTCTACAAGCGGTGTTTGTATAACATTTTCTGTTAATTCTACAGGTGGTGTTTGTATAACATTTTCTGTTAATTCTACAAGCGGTGTTTGTATAACATTTTCTGCTAATTTTAATAGGGGTGTTTGTATAACATTTTCTACAACATCATTTTCTGCTAATTTTAATAGGGGTATTTGTATAACATTTTCTACAACATTTTCTATAACATTTTCTATAACATCATTTTCTGCTAATTTTAATAGGGGTGTTTGTTCAATATTGTTTTTATCTATATCAGACGATACGGCGGGTATATTTTGGGAAAAAGTAGTATTACCAGATTGACGATCTAACAATAGTATCTCGTCATTTGATTGAAAACTTTTCTCATTTGTTATATTTACTTTATTTTTTTTTGATTTGTTTAATTTTTTATTGCTAGATCGTCCGAGTTCCTAATGATGTCTTCGGCGGTGGTGATGATGATGATTCTTCAATTCAAAATACAAACTTTTATTTTCAGTTGCTCTCAAAACATCACGGAGACGATCACTTTCTTGTGATCTTAATACTTCTTTAAGACTTGATTCAGATGATGTTATTTTATCCTTAAGATCACTATATTCAAAAGCCATTTGTTTTGACAAGTCGGATTTATTTTTAAGAGCTTCTATTTGAATCGTAGCTGCATTATCACTAGCTTGTTTTGCAAGTTGTGCAAATTGATTAGTACTTGATAAAATAGTATCAGCCTTTCCTTGATAAACATCTTTTGTAAGACTTGCAAAATTAGACCAATTGTGATCACTGTTTGATTTCAAATATCCTATAAGTTCATTTGTACTTTTTTGACTTTCTAACTGAACTTGGCCAATATCTGTTTGAAGTTGACGCATAGCTTCAGATTGTCCTTGCTGAATACTTTGAACACCTCTATAAATACTTTGATCTATTCCTGAAGTTGTTCTATAAATATTATCATCAATATGCCCTCCAATACGTTCAGTAGCCAACAAATTATCTGCTGCACCTTTATTAACATAATCATTTGTTATAGAACTAGTTCGATAAATAGTATCTCGAACACCAGAACCTTGATCTTTTATACTATCTTGAATATTGTTAAAATTGCGATTTAAACGATTTTCATTGGCGTATTGAGCACGTTCTTGAGCATCAAGGATATCTTGAGTTTGTTTTTGTTGAGATTTAAGTCCTTCAATATTTTGAAAAGATTGTGTATTGAATAAATCCTTGTCTACACCGTCAATCTTTCCGGATAAAAATTGCGTTTGTTCATATGTTGCTTTTAATTGATTTGGGTCCATTATAACTTTGTTATATTATTTGTAAAGAAAAAAAATTTTCGTAAATTTCGCGTAAAATGAACAAAATATCTTTCCTAATTAAACTATTTAAAAACAATAATCTATCCTTATACTGTATTTTTGCTTTTATGTAGTTTTTGTACATTTTTGAAACCATATATATGCGTACTAATATATATTTTTTTTTATTTGTGTATTATAAGTATTATAGCAATTTTAACAATGGATAACGAAAATTACATTTCACCAAACAAAATTACTAAGCAATATGATATTACATCCGGAACTTTACGTAGATGGGCGGAAGCTGGAAAAATTAGATGTTTGAGACCGAATGGTGGAAAGCGTATTTATAATATTGAAGACATTAAGAAAATCTTCAATAAAGAAAATAAAGATGCAAAGCAAGAAAATATTGAAAAAGAAAATACTAATGAAAATATCAAAGATGCATTAGTAAAAATAAAACAAAATATTGAAAATAATGACAATATTGATTCTATTGAATCGATTGCAAATGAAATTAATAATTTAACTCTATTAATCAATCACATTAAGGAAAATAAGAAATAAATACACTTTTTAATTTTTTATATATAAAAAATTAATTAATTCACATTGGCATAACATTTGTTCTACATACAACACAATTTGTTTTTTTAGATATAGAATATAATCTACTCCAACATATAGAATGTACTGAATTTTTACATTGATATTTACAACAAATTGTAACATCACTATCATAATCGATATCATCTAAACAGATAGGACATATTTCATTCCTACCTACGTATGTATCATACTTTTGTAATTCTATCCAACAATCAGTTACAACTTTTTTATATTCCATAATATTCCAATAACTAGGTTCAATATTTCCAAATTTCCTAGATCCTAACCAATACATATGTTTACAATCTCTATTTCTCATTTTATGATCCATACAATTACACTCACATTTTACAGAACAGTGATCTCTCCATACGTGCAAAATATAAACTAAATTTTTTGATCCTAATATTTTAAAATCAATTCCATATATTTGATCTTGATTATCTAATATCAATGTTTCATCTATTAATAAAATTCTTTCAGTTAAACTTTTTAATTTCCTTTTGTTATTATCAATATCGTTTTGCACTATATCCATTATCTAATAACAATACTAAAATTTTTTTTTAGTTTTTTACTAAGCTATCTATCTGAGTTATAGCAGATGTTATTATATTACTTAAATTATCAACTTCACATATAGCATTTCGTATTTCACCTTCTAATACAAATTGATGTTTTATTAATTCATTTTCAAAATAGATTGAATTAATTTTTTCATCAATATTCCTTAACATAACATTATTTTCTTCATATTCATTATATTTCCTACCTATATTAGTAATTTCATTTATAAACTCATTATTTAATTTTGTATTTATCGTGTCATTTATTGTCATTGTATGAGTTTTAAATAAATTAACAATTGTATTTGTATTTTCTAAATTACATTCATATATTTCACTTAATTTTTTTGATATCTCATTAATTATATAATTATAATCAATTTCTATCTCGTGTTTACTCTTCTGTATAGAAACATTTAACTTTTCCAACTTTTCTTCTATGATTAATAATTTAAATGCCAATTCACTTATTGTAACTTTATCATTTGTATCATCTGTGTCATTTGTATTATTTGTATTCAATTTGAAATTTGTAGATAATTTATCTATTTTATCATGTATTTCAAACAATTCTGTTTTCAATTCATTCTTTGTATTTAATTTATCTATTTTATCACGTATTTCAAACAATTCTGTTTTCAATTCACTCTTTGTATTTAATTTATCTAATTTATCTTGAATTTCAAGTAGTTCGTATTTTAAATTGGCGTTTGTAATTTTATTAAACATATTAGATTTGAATATATCTAAGTTATTTTATTATTTAAATTAACGTAAATAACATTGTTTTGCGTTAAATAGATTATAATATTTTATAAGTAGCTAATAAATGTCAAGACAGATTGATTATTTGTTTGAGGATCCAGTAATTCCTAGTCAAAAATTTGCTTTAATCAGTATTGTTGGTCCAAATATGAAACAAAAGTGCGATGTATGGGGATTAAAAATCAGAGGTATTGCAGAATCCATTGATACAGCAAAAGCTTTGTGTAAAAAATTACTCCGTATCGATAACAATTATGATATTTATACAGTAGAGGTTGGGAAATTCTTTCCATTAAATGTAAATCCATTACAAGTACAAGATGTAGAATATCAAAATGATCAACTTAATAACTTGATTAAGAGTTATTTGGAAAATCGTCAAAATGCTGATGAATTATGGCATAAAAGAAAAGCTGAAATGATTGAAGATGCTATTAAAGAGGGTAAAAATCAAGAAGAATTTGCAAATAAACCAGAACATCCTATTTCTGTATTACATAGAATCAAAAACTACGAAAATTCAATTGAAGAAACTATGAATAGTTTAAAACTATTACAAGAAGATTTAGAAAGAACAAAAAATAAATTTGAAGATTATTCTCAAGAAGATAAAGATTTAGCATTGAATCAAATAACTAACATGACTTTTACAGAATCATCACAAATTTTTTCAGTAGACGAAATTCATAAAGAAATCGAAGACGAACTTAATAATGAATCCGACAAACAAAATGAATTACAGGAAATTTTATATAAAATTAAATCACTAGAACAAGAAAAGAACGAATTGATTACTTTTAAACAATCATTACCTTCCACTACACCTAAAGTATACGAAAGAGTAGAATCATCATTGTTGAAAATAAATAACGAAATTGAAGAACTGAAAACTAAATTAAATAACAAGGATTTAGTTAACGAATATATAAATGAGAATTATCAAAATTCACAATATAATTTTGATTAAAAATTGAATTTTTTTTGATATTATAATATTTTAGAATGAATAATAATAATGTTAAAAATTACAAGACTTTTTTATATTGGGATGATCAAAACAAATTAACTAAAAAATCAAATTCAAAAAAAATTATTAAATTAGGAATACATACAATTTTAGTTTTTATATTAGCAATTATTATGTTTGCGTTTGCACACAAACAAAACAATTTTGAAAATAATAAGACTTGTTTAGATTTATGGGATGATTATTTATATTGCAATGATTATTTATATTGGGGTGATCAAAACAAATCAACTAGAAAATCAAATTCTAAAATAGAAATATATATTTCTATTTTAATTTTTATATTAACAATTATTATTTTCACACTTGTAAATTATTATTTTGACATTTGCAAATTGTAAAAATGATTCAAAAAAACTTTTAAAACAAATAACTACCATCAAACAACTACTCGTATATTTATATTTTCAGATTATGTATGTAGCCTCGTATTACTTACACTTTCTTTATGTACAATCATTTCTTTAATTTTAAATTGATTCAATTCTTCAAATAAACTAAACCATTCATAGTCTGATATTTTATTGCAATATCTTAAAAATATAACTGAATGAATTGATATTCCTCTATCATATTCAGATACAGAATATGTATCATATATTTTATTATCGTCCAAGTTAAAACTAACAACCTTTGCCATAAATATATATATTACTCTATATTTTAAATAATAAATTAAATATATTAATCAAATATATTTATATTTTTCCTTTATATTTTTACTAATTCAGTCTTTTATATTTTTTTACTTGTATCTATTGAATAAGGGTTATTTTGAAGTTGATATTGAATCAACTCTGGCTGTATTCTATTAATTGTATCCACATCTTCATTATCATCTCTATATCTTACACTTTTACCAATCAAATCCTTATTAGGTATCATTTTATAATCATTTTGAATCTTTTGTCTTCTATCTTCTTGTTCTTTGAATAACATATTATCTGTTATTTTCACTTTTCCATAAGAAATCTTACCAGATGATATTTGGAAATTCTGTGGACCACTTGGTCTCTCTCCCATTAATAAATCTTGTTTATCGTCTCTAATTACAGCATTATCAAAACGTTTTCGTGATTCAGATTCACTTACAAATTTAGGATTAGTTATATAATCTTTACCACGTTCTGTAACAATTTCTTTACCAGTTGTTTTAGCTTCATATTTATTTACTACATACCCCATTCCATTATTCTTATGAAGTTGTCCCTGATATTTATTATCAACAAGTGTTTCTTTATGTGTTTGTTTAACATCTATATTAGATATACCCATATTATATGGATCATTTGATCCCATATTAAATGCACTATTACCAACACCACCTATATTATCTGTCTTTATAGTTGTTTGTTTTAATGTGGGTTTCATTTCATCTTGTAATTTCATTTTTATACCATATTTTTCAAGATTTGCATTTAATAAATGTGACTTTACGCCAGTTGTAGCTCTTTCCGATTCTGGAATATTTAACCCAGATTTACCATAATCATGTTCAGAATGACTTTGTATTATTGTACCTGACATATTTCTATGATAATCATTTTCAAAATTATTACGTTTAGGTTCTTGAAAAAATCCAGAAATTTCTTTACTGTTATCAACTGTTGATAAACGTGGTTTATTTTCTATAATTGCAGAATTAAAATGAGGTCCATAATATTCCATATTATAACTTTGCCTAGAAGAAGCCTTCATATTTAAAGAATAATCTTCTCTAACTTTAGGTGCAAGGTATTCACCAGGACCTGCAAAACGATGATCATTTTCAAAAAATGTATCTGGTCTATTTTTTACAACTTCTGCTTGAATTCCTCTAGTCTCACCCTTTTTACCTGATAATAAACGTCCATCATACGTTTCTTTAGGTTTATTTCCAGGACGCAATTGATTAACATCTTTGTATACAGGTCTTATATTATTATTGATTGTACCTGATATAGGAGCAGATATTCTTTCTGGTTCAATTGGTCTTTGATTTTGTTTATACAAAGATGGAATATACCTATCTGTATCTACTTGAGATGAAAACACAGGATTTCCATAAATATTTTCTGGTTTTTTATCATATAAACTTTCTATTTCCTGTTTATGTTTAAATGTAGACACATTACCTGTACGGTTATCTAATAAAGATTCATTTGAAAAATGCTCCATATTTTGTTTAGCACTGCTTCCAAAAAAAGGAACCATATTAGCGTGCACCTTTTCAAATGGTTTTCCCGTCAATAAATTAATTTCAGTATCTTTGTATGATAAAGACAAATCTATAGTTTCTTTTTCATTTATAAAAGTTTCTTTGAACATAGGTCTTTTACTTATATCTATATTATCATTTCTAAAAACATTTTCTAAACGATTCAAATCATTCAATTTACCTAATTCCTTAGAAGATAAATTCTCTGGTAAATCTTTATAATGGTCATTTCCAACAACACTATATGTATTAAACAATGGCGGAATATAACCAGATTTTGATGGATTCTCTGAAAGTTTATAATTTTGTAAAGATTTTTGTAAAATTTCATCATTTGCTTCTTTTACAACATTTGATGTATATACATTTGGACCATTTGGTTTATCGAATTTACTAACATCATCCCTCACTTTTTCTGCATCACGAGGATTCTTTCCTTGTTTACTAAATAGATATCCAACCAACGTTGTTAAACCAATTAATGGAATTGTTAAACTTGCCATATTATGTATTACAATTTGCAAAGAAATAAAGTTTTAAAATAAACTTTATTAAAAGTACAAGTAAATTTTAAATATTTATTAAATTTATAAATTAATGATTTTATAAATTATTGCCAATCCAATAATTTCTTAATAACCATTTTATCCAGACTAAAAATTCTTTCTTGAACATCATCGAACCCAATAGCATTATTTGTGATTTTATATTTTGCATGTAATTGCCGCAAAGTTCTATAATAAGGATCTGTATCATCAACTTTAATTAAATGTTTAATATGTGAATCAACATACATTTTATATACCGTTTTAATCAATTTTAAAAGTGATGCCTTAATAAAAGTAAACATAAAAGTATGTTCTGGATAAAAATTCTCTAATAATTGCAATGATTCTGGTTTAGATAATAATTCCAGATATCTCATTCTTATCTGGGGTACATTACCTCTAATATTCTTTATCATTTTATAACTCTCGAAATCATATTTATACAAATCCCAACTATTCATATTTTTATCATATACTTTTATGACAATACCTCTTTTATACTTGCAATCATAATTATTTACATCATAGGCCAACTTTTTAAATTCATATCTATCCATCATTTTAGGACGTTTTATACCATATACATTTCTAAATTGATTTGTAAAATCTTCTACAAATGAAGAATTGTTGATCCTAGATACATATACTAACATATTAACGTTATGTTTTACAACAATTCTATTTTCACGATGCAGTAATATGAATATATATGTATAACTCTTATCCAATGTACTTAACAAATTGCTATCAAATGTTTCCCAAAATAAACTATCAAAACTTTTGTTACTAGACCAAAAACTATTCTTTGCACTAATACATCTTGTAGTAGATGTATTCCACATTTCATTATAATAATACAATTTAACCAAAGTCCCATCTTCACAATATTCGATTCTAATATTATCATTTTGATCCACCAATTTTGTAACTTCTGAAAAATCAACCAATTCAGTCATACGGTTTTGTGACATACAAATAATTTTGTTTGTTCCCTTTTCAAATATAATTCCATTTGATTGTTTTTTAATCAAATCTTCATTGAATTTACTAAAAACTGTATCTGTATCTATATCTATATTAATACTGTTATCTAATATTTCTGAATTTTTTTCTTTATTTTGTGTATTTTTTTGTAGTTTTTGATCATTTGAATTTGCAAGTAAAAAAATTTGATTTTCTTCATTTTTCTCCTTTACACAAATACCAATCGATTCACAATACTCTTTCATTGCAGAATATTCTGCATTATTTACTAATTTACAAACATCTGATACATTAATAGACATCTTTGATTTAAATGATAAAACTGTTATAATATAATTATTATCCAATATAAATTCAATTTTTTTTAAATTTATATTTTATGAAAATTTATATTTATGAAAATTTATTTATGAAAATTTTATAAACTTATCAATTGTATTACCCAAAGTAATTGTTGTTTTCTCTATTTGTGACAATCTTATTCTCGCATCTTCAATACGTTTATCATCTAAATTTGTAATACGTTGTTGATTTTCAGCAAATACATTCTGATTTACTTTTTTTACATTTTGAATATCAACTTCTTCTATATAATCTTTACATACATACATTGGATATTGTATCATTTTATAAACTTTGTTTTCTTTTAAACTATTTCTAAATTCCTCAATAGTTAAATCTCCACCAAACATTTTTAATGTACATCTAGGTGGTGCAGGTTCTAATTGTATATCTAATAAAAATGTCCCTGTTAATTTTGTATATAAAAACTTTATCAAATAATTTTTTATAGAATTACGATCTGTTTCCTTATTATACGCCATCATACAAGAAAAACTACAAAACACACCTTTTACTAAAAATTTTTTCATTATTTGATCATATTTTTCAGGTATACCAATTGGTACAGTATCAAATGTATGACAACACCACCAACAACATACATTAGTTTTATGTAACCAAGATTCATTCTTGACAAATTGATGTAATAATTCAAAAAAACCCTTTTTTCTATTTTCTTCTTGTAAAATATCTTCTTTTTCTACAATATCTTCTGTATTAAAAATTTTATCAATAACATTATTATCTTTATGATATGTTTCCAGTTTACTAAATAATACATTATCTTGATGTTCACGATTTTCAATACGTTTTTCATACAAATCTGTCAAATCATCTTGATTATTCATAATATCACTTAGAATAGATTCTTCTTGATCAACCAAATCATCATATTCCTTTTGAAGTTCTGATATATTATATTCATTTTCAATCTGAAGTTTTTCAAATACTTGACTAATAATATCACTTTTATCAACATTTTTATCACAATCTTCTAAACAGTTTTCATTATCATTATCATTATCATCTTCATCTTTTACATTTAAATGTAAAATATAATTGTTATTATCTTGTAAAACTGTTGTCAATGGTATTTTTTTTCTTATAGAAGAACTAAAATATTTTACAGCAGCCTTTCTACCACGTTTCTTCTTTTGTTTAACCTCTTCTACAACTACTTCTTTCTTTTTTCTACCACGTTTCTTCTTTTCTTCTGGTTTTACTTCTATTTGAAGTATCTCCTTTCTAGGCCTACCTTTTTTTCTCTTAATAGGCTCATCTTTTATGTTTACATCTTGGATATTTACATCTTGGATATTTACATCTTTTACGTTTGGATCTTTTACGTTTGTATCTTTTACATTTGTATCTTTTACGTTTGTATCTTTTACGTTTGTATCTTGGATGTTTATATTATCACTTTCCATTTAATATACAAATTCAATATAATATATACAATCTTCTATACTTTTTCAATTTTTGTTAATTAAATAAAATTAATTTCTCAATAAATTACATTAATGAGTAATAGTGATCTCAATGAAGAATGCCCTAGTATTCTAAATGTTCTAGGATTTCTTAAATTTCCACAATTAAATACAAACATATTAGAAAACGAAAATACACCAATGTTAACACCACCACAAACACCATCGGAAACAGAATTATCAGAATTAATTGTCAAAACAAATTCTTCACAAAAAGGAAACGGTTACGAATCTATATATAGTAAACATTCGACAAAAAGTTCAAAAAGTCAATCTAAAAAAAGTTCAAAAAGTCAATCTAAAAAAAGTTCAAAAAGTCAATCTAAAAAAAGTTCTGTTAAACGAGGTTCTGTTAAACGAGGTTCTGCTAAACGAGGTCCTACTAAACGAGGTTCTGCTAAACGAGGTTCTGTTAAACGAGGTTCTGCTAAACGAGGTTCTGCTAAACGAGGTCCTACTAAACGAGGTTCTGCTAAACGAACTTCATCTAGAAAACGTTCTACTAAAAAAAGATCTGTTAAAAAACCTAAAAAGAGATCCGTTAAAAAAAAAACTTCTAATAAAAAGGTCGCTGTAAATAAAAAACGTTCCGCAAAAAGAAATTCTGGTAAAAGAACAAAGTAATTATACAGTTACACTCTTCAATTCTATATTAAAACCATACTTGCAATCCTTACCCCAAACATTTCTTATTTCTACAAGTATATTGTTATAAACACACCCTAATTTTGGTAAATAAAAACGTTTACCATCATCTACTTTTATAAAATATTTTCCATTATAATTTGGTAAATAACATCTAATATAAAAAGTTTCATCTTCTTCAGAAAACAAATCATATAATTTCTTATCATTCAATTCAATGTGTTGTTTTCTTATCTCGTTTTGTAAACAAGTATTTATATGTTTTATTAAATAATACAAAGTTATGTTTTTATACTTGTCGAATGCAAATGTTATAGATTTAGAATCTACATACTTGACCTTTGCTTCATATAACGTAACACCTATATTAGGTGTAAAAAAATAGTTTGAATTCAAATTATTTTTTTGAGATTTTTTAAGTATTTTTAAAACCCCTTCATTTATCAAATCATTAATCCTTTCACTTGTTAATGTTATTGTCATATAAATATACAATTTATATAATAAAAAATAATAAAAAAAAACTCATTGTGAAATCTTGTTTAAATCCTCCCTAGTATCCTTTCTACAAACTGGACACGTTACCCTTTCATTACATAACCAATTTCGTATACAGTCACTATGAAAAACGTGATTACACCCTAATTTAACTATATCGTCATTTATTTTATATTCATCCATACATATATTACATTCTTTTGTCAAATACTCACTATTATCATCAATTTTTTGTTTAAACAATTTATCAAAATCCTGTTTTGTCAATGTCACTTTTACATCTTCAAATTCAACATCTGTTGTGAAATCTATACCTTCAAGTAAAACTCCAAAAATATTTGTCATTAAATTTGAACTAAATATATCTCTTTGTAAATTTATATTATTATATAAATGTCTATAAATAACACTTTGTAAACTTTGTATATTATCTCTTACATTACTATTACTATCACTATTATCTCTTACATTACTATTATCTCTTATATTACTATTTCTATTACTATTACTATTTCTATTACTATTTCTACTATATCTATTATCATCATTCATCTCCAAATATCTTCTGATATTATAAATACGATTTACAATTTGTTGATTAATATTAATTACATCACTGTAATCATTTAACCTAGATGTAGTCAATGGTTGATCATTAATCGTATCAATCCATTCATCGTATATATCATTAAAATCATCATTAAAATCATAATTATCCATATATTAACTTAACTTTATATTTTTAAATTAATATAATTTTTTAATAAAAAATTTAACCCGTTATTAATTATATAATCTTCTAGAGATAATATTTAACATTGCAGAGTTATCATAGTCGTAATTTGGATTTTCATAAACGTATTGTTTTACTATTTCTTCATCTTGCAATTCCTTTTCTAATAAATCCTCGTATATTTTCTTTTCAAGAATATTATTTTGTTCCTGAAAATTACCACTAAATTTTGTTTTTGGTAACATTTTATAATTTTTTATATATTCTTCTGGATTTATCTTTTTAATATCTTGTTTAACTTTAATATTCACTATCTTATTCGGATTCTTTGCAAGTTTATAAGAAAGTTTATAATCTCCATAATTTGAACCCCAATACCCCCTATTGTCTAATACATCCCCAGATATCATAATACCATTAAAGGTACTTACTAAAGCACAATTATTAACATCATTTGAATTAGACCCATAAAATCCATCAGATGTTTTATGAATTAATGTTTTTTCTATAATTTTTTCTCTCTCTGTTTCTTGTACTTGTTTATTATATTCAAACACATTATTAAACTCATCTATTTTAAATTTCTTACCACTAAATAAATTATAAATATCAATATCTTTTACATTTTTATAATCATCAATATTTTTTATCCTTTCGTATTCATCAGTTTCTATATTTTTATTAAAATTGTCATTGAAATTTTCAAGGTCATCTTTTGACATTTTTTTATTTGCCACTTGATCGTGATGCTTTTTTGTTTTTGAAATACCTTCTCTTTTAGATTTTATATACCGATACGATTCAGTTAAAATTTTAAAATATTTTTCATACTTTTCTTTCTTTTTTAAATCTGTATACTTGTCAGGATGATATTTTTTTACTTTTTGCCTATAAGATTTTGTAATTATACTATTATCATCTTGTCTTGTAACTTCTAAAATAAAATAAGGATCATATTCCTTACCATCTATTACAATTATATCCATATATTATGATATCCTTTTTTTTTATTTATTTTAAACGACATAATGATTAATATAAACAAAGATTGAACGAACGATACAATATACATTATATTTACAATGAAAGCAATTTACAATAATTTTTACTATACCAAGCATTTATACCTGTATATTCAAAAATTATGTGAAACAAAAACCCAGATATAAACAATACAATCACATCCGATTTTATAGGAATATATGTTTCTAATTGTTTTACAATATTTATTTGATTTATAAAATAAACTAAAAATACTAAACAAATACCTACAACAAAGGCTTCTAAAAATACTAATCCAAATGTTTTTGACATTTTATTATAATAAAATATTTTTATTATACATATATAAATTAAATTAATATACTTTATTCATTACATACTTTTGTAAATTTTCTTTAAAGTTTTCTGAAAAAATAACTGTTTCTATACCAACTGATTTCCTAGATACCATAATGTCACCATCTACATTATCAGAATTGTCTACATTTTTCTTATCAAATTTACCTTTTACAATTTTATAAAATAAAAACTTTTTGATTGTATTTCCAATTAACAAGTTATTATTATCCCTTACTTTATCACTAATTAATTCTATCATTTTTGTAACTGATACATTTTCAACACATCTTGTACCATCTAAAAATTCATCTTTATACATACATTTATACAATAATGTAATAGTATTACGTTTACAATCCATTTGTCTCCAAACAAGATAATTTAATATTTCATAATCGATATCAAATTCTACAAATTGACTGAAAAAATAAACATCTATATCAATATTCCGTTTCAATAATTGTTTTGTAAATTCCATAGTAACATAACTAGACATTGATGTAATCATCTTATTTATATTACCATCATATATATAATTACCATCATCATTATAATAAAAAACTACATTAATTTCATTTTGAAACGTATAAATTAAATGAGGATCGTATTTTGTATATATTTTCTTAGATACTTTAAACAAAATATCTTGAAATTCATTCAATTCTTTAATTTTACTGTCATAATCAGTTAAACGATTAATATAAGACATTAAAGTTTTTGATTTTAAAGTGATAACAAATGGTTTAAACCCATGACATTTTAATGAATTTTTTGAATTAACTATATCTCTCATTCTTATATCCAAATCATCGTTTTTTTGTCCAGATAAAACATTTTTCAATGTGTTTATAATATTGTAAAGCATTATAATATATAATATAATGAATATTTTTATTTTTCATTTTTTTAATAAAATTTATATGTTATATATATAACAAATGTATACAAAAAACAAAATTGCTTATAAAAAACGTCATTCAACAACTAAACGTCCAAGTAAACGTCGTTCAACAACTAAACGTCCAAGTAAACGTCGTTCAACAAACAAACGTCCAAGTAAACGTCGTTCAACAACTAAACGTCCAAGTAAACGTCCAAGTAAACGTCTTTCTATTAAAAAATTATCAGAAAAAAAGAAATTATGCGTGAGGAATAAAGTTGGTATTGTAATGAAAGAATTTAAACAAAAAAAATTAAAAACATCAGCTGGTAAAATTGTAAGAAATCCAAAACAAGGTATAGCAATAGCTTTATCAGTGGCTAGAAAAACTTGCAAAGTGTAAAGCATATTTTATCTTAACATCTATTGTATTATTTTCTATAATTTTAATTAAATCAAGAAAATAATTAATATTGTGTACTATTAATGAAAAGGTATTGTACATATATTTTTAAAAAAGGTGAAAAAAAAGGTGAAAAATGTAAAGACGAATGTCATTTACAGACCAATTTTTGCAAAAAACATACAAATAAAAGAAAAGAATACCCTAATAAAATCGCTAATCAAAACGAATTACCTACTATTATTCATATTAATAAATTAGTTAATAAAAAAATCCAAGAAGAAAGTATTCGTGATCGTATTTTAGATTTACCTACAGATGATTTAAACAAGTCTATAATATTTAAACACTATAATAATATGAAAAGAAGTGATTCAAATAGCACAGAATATTATAAAAATCAAATTTTTGTAGATTCAAGTTTAGCATACCCGTGGTCAAAATTTTTCAACATTAATGACACTATTAAAAATGATTCTATAAAATCATTTATAGAAAAAATCAAAGTAAACTTGGATAAAGAAATATATGGTATGAACAGTGTTAAAAATGAAATTATAAATATGGTATGTAAATTGATAACAAATCCTAGCAGCGAAAGAAATAACATTGCATTATGCGGAGCTGCTGGCGTTGGTAAAAGTAAGTTTATCAAAGTTTTATCAGATACATTAGGTCTTCCTATGAAAACTATTTCTTTAGGTGGTGTTAAGGATTCCTCTTTCTTTCTTGGTCACGGTTATGTATATGTAGAAAGTGGACCAGGAAAAATATTACAAAATGTAATTGATTCAAAAATATCAAATCCAATTTTATATTTTGATGAATTAGATAAAGTAAGTGAAACAGATAATGGAAAGGACATATTCTCTTTTCTATGTTATCTCACTGATCCAACACAAAATAAAAAATTTACGGATCATTATTTTTATGGTATGCAATTTGATTTATCAAAAATTTTTTACGTATTCACTTTTAATGATATTGATAAAATTGATAAAATTCTAATAGATCGTTTAAATATAATACAAGTATCAACACCAAAAGATGATGATATAATAGTAATTCTACAGAAACATTGTATACCAGAAATTATTAAAAATATAGGAATACAAAAACCTATAATTTTTCCTAAAGAAATTATTAAAAATATAATAAATTATATTTCAGTAGATAAATCTGCAAGTAGCGGTATAAGAGAATATTATAGAATAATAGAAAAAATATTACTAGAACTAAATAAAAACATCCTATTAAATATAGATATGTTTTTAGCCGATCAAGAAATCGTAATTGATGATATTATGTATGAAAATCTAATTTTACAAATATCTGATCAGTTTAATAAAAAAGATACCAATACATATTCCCATATGTATATATAAATACCCAAATGATACCAAAATACCCAAAAGATACCAAGATATATGATCAATACCTCTAAATTCTTATATAATAAATAGTATATAAGAAAAATTTACTGTTTTATATCTATTTGATTTCATTATATCCATTTGATTTCATTATATCCATTTGATTTTAAATATTCATTACATAGTATAAAATGATTATTTCCTACAAATGATTTACGTGACAATGGTGATGGATGTGAATGTTCTAAAATTAAATTTTTATCAACATTTATTAAATTTTTATATGACTGCGCGTGTGAACCCCATAATATAAAGACTACATTTTCCGAATATTGTCCTATATGTTCTAAAAGATCATGTGTAAAAGATTTCCATATTTTAGAATGAGATCCACTTGTATTTTCAAGTACAGTTAATGCTGTATTTAACAACAAAACACCTTGGTTGGCCCAATCACTAAGATCTGTTTCAATTCTATTTTCACGATAACATCTGTGTAATTCTTTAAATATATTTTTTAAAGATGGTGGGATTTTACATTCATTATTAACACTAAAACATAAACCATTTCCTTCTCCTTTATTTATATAAGGATCTTGCCCTAAAATAACAACTCGTAGATTTCTCATAGGGAAAAAATTGAATGCTCTAAAAACATCTTTTTTATTTGGAAGAACTTCTACACAAAAAATTTTATTATTTATTTTTTGTTGAATATTATCACCGTGTTTATTCCATAAATCTTGCAATAATTCTTTCCAACCATCACATGTATATTTTATAAAATCTTTTATTTGTAGTTTATCTAATGACATTTTATAAAATAAAAAAGTAATATTTATTTCATTTTTTATTAAATTAATCCATAATCATCAATTGATTATAAACGTTTTCATTAACATTATCTAGTTCACCAACTATTTTTTCTGAAAATTTAAGTTGTACAATTTTCCAAATACTTCCAACTTTCCCATCATAATACCAAATTTTAGAACATTCAATAATCGCTTTAAAGATTTTACCTTTACATAAAATGTTTTCGATATTATTTTCATCAATAGGAATTTTTTGTTTATTTTCATCAAAAATAAAACTTTCAAAATTACCATTACGATCTCTTGTAAATTGTAATTTCATTAGTTTTGGATAAGTACCATTTTCTCTTAAAAACGATGAATAAACAAAATCTTCCTTTGCAGTTTCTTTCTTTGAATCAAACATTTTTATGTTTTCTCTAACTAAACGTTTAATATGTTCATCAAGATTTTCCACACAACTTTTAAAATTCTGTGAAACTTCACTCTTTGAATTATTAATAAAACAATCTACATAATATTCAGAATATGTAGCCCATTCTTTAATATTCGATTTAACACCAAAAGGTATAGACATAGTTGACGTACACAATTGTAAAGGTTCTTTATCATAAAACAACTTTACAGCTCTACCTGATTTTCCAAGTTTTAACAAATTTTGATCCAAGTTTTTCAAATCAACCAAACCCATTTAATTTAAAGTAAATACATATATAATTCAATTTTTAATAACGTTGTCTACGAACTCTATCAACGTTAATAAAAATTGAAACAAAAGTAATATATAATAAAAAAAAATGATTGAAGAACAAAAACAAACTTTAGAACAATATGAAACTACTACAAGAGAATTAACAAAAAAAGAATTAGAAAAATTACATAAAGAATACAAGAATACACTAAATAAAAAGGACTCGTCTGATTCCGATTCAAGTGAATATACAAACAATGAAGATTCTGATGAGGAAATACATAAACCAAAATATTTATTGAAAAATATTTCTGATTCGAATTCAAAACAAACAACTATGTTATATATGTTTAAAAAGTATGAAATGTTACAATACGAATCTAACATGTATAAGAATAAATTATATAAGATGCGTATAAAGATACATAAAGAAGAACAAAAAAATCACTATAAAAATTTAGATTATTCGAATCTAAAATTAGAAATTGAAAAACTACAAGACGAATTAAAAATAATAAAACCTTTATATGTAAAATACTATATTTCGATTTTAATCAACTTATTTTTAAGTGGTTTCTTGATTTATTTATCCAAAGGTATTTTCTAAACTTACAACTACAAATAACATATTTGTTTCAATATCTTTGGAAGTTGCATAAAGAGAAGATAGAAATAAAGATGAAGGGGGAATAGTATTGTTAACAAAAATAAAAACAGATTCTGATGGCTTTAAACTTTGCATTTTTTTACGTAATATCATTATAAATTGCCCAACTGTAATATCACCACTAACTAAAAATTTTCGTTTAATTAATTTTATTTTATCTTTTGTTCTAACGACAATAGGAATGTAATTAGAATATTTCTCCCTTATAAGTTCAACTTCTTTTTTAATAATAACTTTTTCTTCATCAGTAAAATTTTCTTTAGTATAATCTATCTTACTTGGTTTTTTTATATTATCTTGTTGTAAAGTGATCATATTCAGATCATTTGTATTATCTATATTTGACATTCCTTATTATAACCAGATGAAAAAAAATACAAGAATTATACAAAATTTTAAATAAAAAATTTTTATGTTTGTAATATATAATGAAAGGTACAAGTCTAAATACTAATCATTTTCAAATAACAAACAACGGACTATATATAAATAGAGATACCACAAGAGGAAATCCTGGATTATTACTTATTTATGCAAATTGGTGTGGACATTGTCAACGTTTTAAACCAATATTCGAAGAATTATGTTCAACTTTAGGAAACAACTTTCCCTGCAAGTCAATTGAACATGATGATTTAAACAATGAACTTAAAGAAGCACTTGATTTTAAAGGATACCCAACAATAAAATTCTTTGATCAATCTGGTAAAATCGTAAGTGAATATCAAGGAGATAGATCAAAAAAAGATCTATTAAAAGAGATTTGTAAATTATATCATCATTGTATTAAATATCATTAATAAATAAACGAATAAAAACATAAAACACACTCGTTCTATATCGTTTCATTTACGTTTATAAAAAACATTTTATTTATTTAATAAAATTAATAAAATGTTCATAATATCACAGTGTGCCTTGCATAAATCACACGTTTGCAATTTTCACAATATATCAACTTATTCTATAGCATCTGGACTAATTATTTATGGTGGTATTTATCTTTATCTTTTATTTTACAAAAACGAATATCTTGCATTGTTTAACAAATTTATTATTTATATTATAGGTATAGATCTATTATTATCTACATTTTATTATATCAACTCACAAAATAATCTTAAAAACAATTATGTATTATTAGAGAGTACAAACACAAACATAGATGAAATGTTATCAGAATCAACAAGTGAAGATAAAGAATCAGATTTCGAAATTGATTTAGATGATGTAGATACAGAAGATCAATTTCAAACAATTGATACAGAACAATTACAAGAAAATTTAGAAACACATTTGGATCAAACACCAAATACAAATCAAGATAATATTTATTTAAATGAAAACTCAAATGAAAATGCAAATGAAAACTCAAATGAAAATGCAAATGAAAACGCAAATGAAAACGCAAATGAAAATGAAGTAAAAGAACAACAAGATCAAATGAAAAAATTAGATATAGATACAACGAGTGAACCAACATTAAAGAAGAAAAGAGGTAGGAAACCTAATAGTTTAAAATCACAGGTTAATTTTTAAAAAAGTAGTTAAAAATATCATATAATAAAACAGTATCCATCTTATTATAAGCAATGATATCTTTTGTTACTTCTAAATCTGATAATGTTTGTTTTTTTGTTCGATCCAATTTGTTATTAGATTGTATAATATAACACATTGCATCAAAGCCGTTTTTACAATCAGTTTCATATTCCTTATTAAATAAGTATTTGCACACATATTTAAGAGAATAACTTGGTAATCCAGTTAATGTTTGTTTTACAATTTTTAATAGATCAATGTACTTGATAGAATCTATTACATTTTTGTAGTTTTCTTGAATATCAGGATATCTAGATAATGTTTTATCTAAAATATATTTATCAGCATTACTCCAATGGAAAAGATATATAGATTTTTGATTTTTTTGTTTTGAAATTATAAAATTTAAAAACTGTTGTAGTATTTCCTTTTCATCGTTTTGACAAAGCTTTTTCACAGTATAATTTTTGTAATTTGTTTTACAAGTAACACCTATCATAAATAATATCGATGAATCTTTTGATATTGGAAAACTTTTAAAATCATCATATATATCATTTGTATATTCTGTATCAAAAAATATACTATAATCTAATATAGAACGTATTTTAAAATTATCATCGTTAATAAAATTCTCTAAATTATTCAAAAATTTTCTTCTCATAACAGATTTCGTTATATTTTTACCATTTGACAATGTAGCATCTGACAATGTAGAATTTGTATCATCTGACAATGTAGAATTTGTATCATCTGACAATGTAGAATTTGTATCATCTGGATATTTATCATCTGACAATGTATCATTTTTAAAATTAAACTTTCTAACATTGTATGTACAAAACATAGACATACAATTCATATTTTTGTCATTTGAATCTTTTACATCAATATATTTCCTTCCAATTATAATGATATCATCATTTACTTCATATTTGTGAATGTATTTTGAAACAATTCGTTTTATATTTCGTTTACAAGTGGAATCTAATCTTGCAGTATATTTTTCATCCTTTTTTATATAATTGATATTTTTATATAAAATAAAAACCAAACTATAACAATCTTTTTTTAAAATTGTTTGTTTAAATTTATCATTTAAAATAGAATTGTGAACTAGTAAATAGTTACCTTTTGAATAAATTAAATTTTTACAATTAGTATTTGAAAATAATTTTTGTATATTCACATTTTTCAAATCAAAAGATCTCATAAAATCAGATTTTACTAATCTTTTAAATATCCTTGATCTTTGAGCTATAAGATCCATAGTGAATCTTTAAATATTTTTTTATATTTCATTTTTTTATATATAAATAAAATATTTTATTAATTTATAAATGGAGTGGATAAAGGAATTAACTGATCCTAATTATGTTAGACAAGTCAATTTTCCATTAAGTGAAAAGGACAAAAAATATATCCAAACCTTATCACCTCAAAAAAAATATATTCTTAAAGAAAGAGAGTTGCAAAAAACTCAAAGATCTTTACAAGAAGCAAAACAACACGAACCCAGACAAATTAAAGTTATTAAAAGTCCAGAAGAAATTGAACGTTTAAAAGAAAAAGTAAGAGATACAAAAGCATATGAACAAATGACTAAATTAATTCAAGCTAAAAAGACTCCTGTATTACCAGAAATACAGGAATCTGACCTTTCAGAATTATTTAATCTTATAAATTCTTATCAAAGTGGTTCTGGAAAGTATAAAAAACGTCGTTCAACCAAGCGTCCTTCAACCAAACGTCCTTCAACCAAACGTCGTTCAACCAAACGTCGTTCAACCAAGCGTCGTTCAACCAAACGTCCTTCAACAAAACGTCGTTCAACCAAGCGTCGTTCAACCAAGCGTCGTTCAACCAAGCGTCGTTCAACAAAACGTCGTTCAACCAAGCGTCGTTAAAAAATTTCATCAAGTATATAACCAAGATGATTATATATTAAATGTTTTATCAGATTTTTCACTTAAATCAAGAATATCTTGCAAATCGTATTTTTGAATCAAATTTGAAAAATTCTGTTTGTTATTATTAATCGTTTGATTCTGATGATTTTTAAGTAATTGTGATTTAATAACGACTTTCGTTCAAAATTCTATTTGAAAATAATTATATTAACCAAATTCTATTTGAAAATAATTATATTAACCAAATTCT
>Ga0102830_1000117_pt1 | contig 38734 bp, 36 predicted proteins | sample ColrivemetaGS703_FD_84511 | JGI IMG/M metagenome (GOLD analysis project Ga0102830, IMG submission 84511) | Estuarine microbial communities from the Columbia River estuary - Freshwater metaG S.703 | ecosystem: Environmental > Aquatic > Marine > Intertidal zone > Estuary | place: USA: Columbia...
AAAATATTATCACTGAAAATTATAAAAATATTATAACAACATCAACTACTCTTCTTAACCATAGAGGACCAGATTCGAATGGGAATAGATTGATCATTGATCCAAATTTTAACAAAACAATTTTAATGCTTCATACAAGATTACAAATTAATGGAGATTCTACAAAACAACCACTTGTATCAAAGGACAACAAACTTTTTTTAATTATAAATGGAGAAATTTTTAATTGGAAACAATTAGAAAAAGATTTAGATTATACTTGTACAATGTCTGACTGTGAAATCATTTTCCCATTATATGAAAAGTATAAAAATAATATTCCAAAAATGTTAAATTTATTAAGAGGACAGTTTTCTTTTATTTTATACGACCTTGAAAATAAACATATTCTCATTGCAAGAGATCCAATTGGCATTACACCTCTATATATAGGTTATAAAAAATCATACCAAACAAAATCAGGAGATGATATCATTGTTAATCGTGTTGTAATTTCATCTGAATTAAAATGTTTGACAAGAATTGATAAATCAAATTATAATAATCAAGAATCAAATGGAAAAGAAAGTTTAGTTGATAATATTAAAATTTTTTACCCTAGGTCATATATTTATACATTTGTAAATGAAATATATGATTTTATGGGAAATGCAAAAACATATATTAATTTTTACGATAATTACAGCGATATTGAATCAACATCAAGATATAGAAAAGAATACAATATGATTCTTGAAAATATAAGAGAAAAACTTATTTCAAGTGTAAGAATCAGATTACAAGATTTAATTTCTAATAATATTGAGTTTGGCGTTTTATTATCAGGAGGTCTCGATAGTAGTTTAATATCATCTCTTGTAGTATCTATTGCAGAAGAATTAAATTATCCTACGAAAATCAAAACGTTTAGTATTGGTATGAATAGTAATGTACCTGATTTAATTGCTGCTAGACAAGTTTCAGAGTTTTTACAAACTGACCATAAAGAATATTATTTTACAAAAGAACAAGGTATCAGTAACATTGAAAATGTTATTATGTTTGCAGAAAGTTATGATTGTACTACAATTAGAGCAAGTACACCAATGTATTTACTTACAAAACAAATAAGAAATGATTATCCAAATATGAAAGTTTTATTTTCAGGAGAATTATCAGATGAACTTTTATGTTATCTTTATGGTGCAAATGCTCCATCTGAAAAAGATTTCCAATTAGAAACACTTCATTTAGTAAGCAATGTTCATTCATTTGATTGTTTACGTGCAAATAAAATGTGTATGGCAAATTCTTTTGAGGTTAGAGTTCCATTTACAGATATTGAATATGTAAAATATATTTTGTCACTACATCCTGAATGGAAAACGTTTGGTCCAAACTCGAAAAATAAAATAGAAAAACAAATTCTTAGAGACTCTTTTATAGGATTTCTACCAAAACAAATATTATACAGAAAAAAAGAACAATTTAGCGATGGTGTTAGTAGTATTGATGATAAATCTCAAAATTGGATAGAATGTATAAAAACATATGCTAATAATTTATATCCTCAAAATTTACTTTGTAGTCTAAGAACAACATATACTTATAATAGACCTAATACATCAGAAGAACTTTTATATAGAAAAATATTTTGCAAATTATTTAATGATAAAAGTTATAAAAATACAAGTGAATTTACAGTAAAAATGTGGAAACCAAAGTGGTGTGAAAACCAAGATCCAAGTGGAAGAAAACAATCATTTTGGACACCTAACTAAACAAACAATTATATATACAATATGCATTTTTTACATTTTAATCGTTTATTTTATATAAAATTTATATAAAATAAATTTCTTTGTAAATGGTAAGAATATGTTTATAGTAATACGCCAAGCACCTTTAGAAACTGATCAAATTCTAAATATTTTTTATTCAAATGACATAACACCTATTAGAAATTGGGTGAAAGAATATATTAACGAAGATATAGAAAGTTATAGATACACTCCAAATCAAAAAAATATAAAAAATGTATTTTACGAATTAAATGATGGTTATACATCACTTCAACTTTTAAAAAGATATAAAATAGTTTATAAAGGTTATGTATACAACTCATCTGAGAAATTAACAGATACTATTTATTCAATAAATATACTAGAATACAACTCAAATTATGTAAATTATTTAGAAACATCTGATATGTGGAAAAATATCAATCAAGAAATTAATAATCGTGTACTTAAACAATTAGATAAAGATACTTTAATACAAATTTTACATAAAATACAACAACGTATAGAAACAAAATCACATTGGAACAAAACTGAATTCGTAGGACTTTTTACTGAAATATTGAAAAATTTCAGAAAAGATTTATACAGTTCTGTTGCTAAACGTATGAAACGATTTGGTAAAAGAAAAAGTATATATAAAAAAGACAATGACGTACATCATACAATAATTAATATCCCTGATACACCACAAGTACCCCCAAATTTTAATGCACCAAGATTACCCTGTAAATTAGAAGCTATAAATCCTCAAGCAAAACAAGAATAATCGAATTTTGCGCATATATCGAACATTGCGTATATTTCATACAAATAAAATATATACAATAAATATACAAAATGAACAGAAAAATAAATAATTCGCGCCCTAGACCATTAGATTATGATGAATATTATCATTATAACTGGCATCCACATTGGCACCCATATTATTGGCATAACCATTATAATTGGTATAACCATAACCATTATGACTGGTACGATTGGATAGATGAAGATGATGACTATGATTATTACGGTGGACATAACGGAAGTGGACATAATGGTGATGGACATAATGGAGGTGGACATAATGGAGGTGGACATAATAGTGATGGATATAATGGAGGTGGATATAATGGAGGTGGACATAATGGAGGTGGATATAATGGAGGTGGATATAATGGAGGTGGACATAATGGAGGTGGATATAATAGAGATATATACGTAAAAATACCAATACCCCCGCGTATTAAAAAAAGACCTCTTCCTCCGATGAGTACACGTAAAATGTATAAAATATAATATTAATCGTTTTCGTGTGAATGTTGTAAAAACCTATTGTATTCGTATTCCAATCTTTCTTTTGTAAATTTATTTTTCAATTCTTTTAATTCTAATGAATTTATATTTTCTAAATCTTTATCAGTTATATCACCGTGTATTTGAAATGCACTATGTATTTGTGCTAAATTATTAGAGTTTTGTTTATTTGAAGAATTTTGTTTGATATTGTATTCATTGATATCTCTTTTATCCATCATAAAATTCTTTACATCCTCTGTTATAATTTCTATTTTTTGAATTTTATCAGCTATTTCTGGTAGAGATATATCAGAATTTTGAAAAGTTGATTTAAATCTCTTTAAAACAAAAGAATTAATATCTGGACTGTTTATAACAAGTGAATCATATGCTTTCAAACATTCACCTACGTATTTGGTAGCATTTGTACGATTTCTTCTAAACATACACATTTGTTGTTGTATATCGTGATATAAATTACTAAATAATCCAGATGCATTCAAATGTTTCTCACTAACTTCTTGTGATTTAAAAAATGTTTGTAAAACTGATATTAGATTTATCATATAAATAATTAATCTTTTTATAATTTCTAAAGTAGATATTTCAGTTATAGATTTTGTTTCAGAAGTAGGAAATATCGTTTCAGCTGTTAATGCAGTAGTTAATACGATTAACAATATACTAGTAAATTTATGAATAACTTTATGATAAGAAGAACATCTTTCGTGCATCCATTTATAAGAAGCAGCGTTTTCACCAACTGAAATAATAATACTTTCGTTTTTATCATTCCACCCATTACTTAGTTTGATAAGTTCTGTTTTATGCAAAATATCAGATGTATTATTACTAGTTTCATCATCCTTTATACTATTAATGTCTTTTTTATATTTTATTTCATCTTGTTTTTGATATAATATATCATCCATATAGTTTTAGTTTTAAATTGATAAATAAAGTATATATAGTTTTAAATTGATAAAAATAGTAAATATAGTTTTAAATTGATAAAAATAGTAAATATAGTTTTAGTTTTAGTTTTAAATTGATAAATGTGTGATTTAAAGACAAAAGTTAATAAAATTAATAATGTATTCCAATAAAAAGAAGATTTTTTTATTTACAAGTGATATTGCTTCATTTATTGGTAAAAATGATTATGATTTTGTAACACCATTTGAAAGATTATGGAAACGTTGTGATAAAAATGATTATGAAGAAATTATAAACAATTCAAAACAATTATTATTAAAAACTGATATGGAAATAAATGATTTAGAAAAAGACAAGGGGTTCTTAAAAACAGATTTGGATAAAGGTAATATAACAAAACGTCAATATACATTACGTTTAAATAAAATAGAACGGAAAGTTTTGGAGTTACAAAATACATCAAAATCTTTGGAAAATAAAATTGATTCAATTGATTTAAATCAAGAAGACCGTTTAAGAAAAACATTAGGAGAAGACAAAATAAAATTAGTTCAGTCAAGTTCTATAGAAACACAAGATAAGAGAGACAATATTAAAAATGCAATTAACGAAATGAAAATTTCAGAAAAACAGAAAAGTGAGTTATTAAAAGAAACAGAAGGGTTTATTAACAAAACACACGGTACATTAAAAGAAAATTCTGCTATAGAAATATATGAAAAACGTTTCGGTGTAAAATTAGATACATCACAAACATTTTTTAAAAAACAAATTGTAAAAGATGATGATATAGAATGGTACGTTGGTGGTAGATTAGATGGGTTATATATAGACGAGGAAAATCATAGTAATAGTTATATAATAGAAATAAAAAATAGAACACGTGGATTTTTTACATCATTAAGAGAATATGAAAAGATTCAAATATATATGTATATGTATATGTTAAATATACCTGTTGCAAAATTAGTTGAAAAATTTAATGATCAAATTAGAATAACTGTTATTTATAAAACTGATGAATATATGAACGAAATATTAGATTATCTGGGTATGTTTATAGAACGTTTTAAAAAGTTTTTATCAGATGGGTATTTGAAAAAAGAGTTTGTTGATTCTGATAATTGTAACAAACAAAAAATTCTTAGAAAATTATATTTAAATGACATAAATAAAGAAATAAATAAACGATTAGAATCAAATTTACAAGACGATTTAGATGATGAAGAATGTCTAATAAACGATGATTTGTAGTATAATTTAAGGTTAATATTAATGGGGGTATTTTTTAAACTTTTTTTAAACGTTAATATTAATGAGAGGTGAATCAATGTATGAGTTAATCGAAACTATATTTTCAAAATACCCCAAACCTCCTTGTACATATAGATTAACACATTCGCCAGATGTATCATTATTTCAATTATTAATGTCATTGCTAATAAATGGTGCAAAAAGACTATATGGTGAAAATATAACACCAAATGATATAACAGAAGAACAATTTAAAGAATTACAAAGTTATATAGAAAGTGTAGGTTATAAGATAAAATATAATTTTTCTAACATACCAAATCCAAACAATACAAATGGCGAACAAGCAAGAATAATAAATATATGGTTTGAAGAAATAATAGATTATATGAATTGTCACGGTATAAGAGTAATAAAATAACAATTTGTTTTATAATTTGTTTAAAAATGAATATTAAACAAATATATTAAAATAGATGATGTTAACAATTAATAATTTACCACCAGATATTATTTACGAAGTTACAAAAAATCTCAATTTAAAAGATATATGTAATTTTATGGGTACGTGTAATAATTTATATAATAACATTAAAAATTATGAGATATTTATCTTTCATAATGAATTAAAAAGAGAAAATAAATTATATAACATTAACAACATAAGGGTAACTGAACATTTTTTTTACAATTTTTTAAATTACAATATAATAGTTCATTTATATAGATATAGAAAGAGATATTATAATAAAAAAAATAATAACAAAATTTCTCTTCGTAATTTTATTTTATATAACGAAATGCAAATCGATACTATAGAAAACGTATATTTAAATAATTTGTTTCAAAAAATATTTTATTTTTATGTTTTTAATAATTTTTGTCATTTATCACTTTATCCAAACAAGTTTGAATTATGTGCATTATATAACTTTTTACAAATAGAAGTTTTTTCAATATCTGAAAATTTTAATTATTGGTTTGATTTTTTAGAATCATTTAAATTAAGTTATAGAAATGTTAAAATAAAATATTATAATTCAATGTTGGACTTGGTACATACAAGTGTAGTTATTTTTAGTTTTGATCAATTATATGAAATGTCAAAATATGTAACATCTATTTATATTGTTAAAAAAATAATAGGTTACAAAACACTTGATTTAGAAAAGACACATTTTAATATGTGTTGTTTTATGTGTAACGAAGAATATTTATTAGAAATATGCAATTTAAAAATGTTATTTTACAAAGATGATTTGATATCACACAACTACAACGAATTAAAAAAGTTATTGTTTAGAGAAAATGAAAATTATTATAATCTACTAATACATACGGAAACATCATTAATTAATAACAAAATATATATAAAAAATCCTATTACAAATAGAAGGATGAAACTAGATGGAAGTATATATAATAAATTAATGAAACTGTTTACTGAAAATGATTATGATTATTTAAAATATTATATTCGTATTTTATCATATATAAAAAAACGTCAGAAAACTTTGAGAATACGTTTTTTTTCATAGTAAAATGATATATTTAAATACAGATTTCATTTATAAATTCTCAAGAACATTAATTACAGAACGTACCCATCTAAAATTATATCTTGTATAATGCTGCATAATTATTTGTAAAGTTTTGTCTCTATCAGTGTATTTAGGATGGATCTTTATATAATTTTTATTAAAAGATATGTATATAATTGCGTCTATAAATTCAGGCCCTTGTGATAAAAGTAGATGAGACAATTGTTTAGAGATATTGTGGATATGAATATTAAAAAAGTTATTTGATAGATAATAAATTAAGAAATTTTTATAAAAATGATATACAAATTTTACATCATTACTTAACAAAATTTTATCTTTTTTTGATAAAAATTTGGTCATAATTAGTTCGTAAAAATCAATATCTGAATTGTAATTTGAATCGTAATTTGGTAACAATGATAAAAAAGTAAAAAAATCATGGTATAATATATTAAATTTATGTTGATATGTTTTTGTATATTTTGTCATATAATTTTTACTAAAACTTTTTGACAACAACCAAAAATTATTAGCAGTTGTATAATCATCAACAAAAAAATAAATATGAAAAATTATATCATATGGTATTTTTTGCATTTCTACTATAATAAAACAAAATACTTTTAAGAAAAAATATTATGTTATCAAGATTAAAAAAATGAATTAATTTTAATTAAGATACTATATTAATATGGAACGTTTTTATAAATCAAATTTGATACATATCCCAGATAATTTTTATAAAAATGATATTGAAATGCAAATTATTGAATGGTGGGCGCAAGACGAAGAAGACGATAATGAAGAAGATGAAATTGAATCACAAGAAAATGATTTGAATAACGAAGTTTATACTATTCGATGTTTTGGTGTAACAAATACAGGTATTTCAGTAACATGTAAAATAACAGGTTTCAAACCATTTTATTATATTAAAGTACCAAATACTTTTACAAAAGTTCATTTAGCGTATTTTTTGAAATTCATTGAATCTTCTTATTTTTTAAAATCATTTAAAAGTCCATTAGCAAAAGAAAATGGTCGTCATAGATCTTGTTTAGAAGAAAAAAAGGATTTGTTTGGTTTTAGAAATGGAAAAGAATATCGTTTTGTAAAATTAGTATTTAATAATTATTCTGCATTAATGAAAAGTAGATATTTATTTAAAAAAGCTATTGAAATTGCAAATGTGACAAAACGTCCTACGAAATTTAAATTGTACGAGAGTAATTTTGAACCATTTATGAGATATTGTCACATTAAAGAAATTTTAATGGCTGGTTGGATACGTTTACCAAAAGGAAAATATTCAGTTACAAGAGATTCTGCAACGACACAAGTAGAAGTATCAATCGATAGGAAATTAGTTATTTCGATGAAAGATTATCAAGATATTGCAAATTTTTTACAAGCTTCTTGGGATATTGAAGTATATAGTCACGACAGAACATTTCCAGATCCAAAATATAAAATAACAAAATCTGGAAATACGATTTATCCAAATGAAATTTTTCAAATTGCTACAACATACAAATATGTGAAAAATATAGAAAATACCGAAAATGTCGAAAATACAGGTAACAAAGATGAGTTTTTAGTAAAACATTTATTGACATTAAAACGTTGTGAAAAAATAGATGATCCAAATGTTATTGTTGAAGAATGTGAAAATGAAAGAGATTTGATTCGACGTTGGGTAAATACAATTTCAAAAATGGATCCAGATATTTTTTATACTTATAATGGAGATAGTTTTGATTGTATGTATTTGGTAGAAAGAGCAGAATTATTAGGTTTGGTTTCTTCAAAAAAATCTGGTTCTAAAACTGTAAAACAAGGTTTTTTATTAAAGGGTTTGAGTAGAATGACTTGTAGACAAGCAGAAATTAAAAAAGAATATTTCAGTTCAAGTGCATATGGAGATAGTGAATTCAATCGTGTTTATATACCAGGTAGATTAAATTATGATTTATTGATTCATTATAAACGTGGTATGAAAAAATATGCTAGTTATAAATTAGATAATATAGCATCAGAAATATTAAAGCAAAACAAGCACGATGTAAGTGCAAAAGATATATTTGATCTTTATCAAAGAGGAAATCCAGATGATATTCGTAAGATTGGACTTTATTGTATTCAGGATACAGCTTTATTACAAAGGTTAGTAGACAAACAATTAATTTTGACAAATATTATGCAATTAGCTAATGTTACATATGTTCCTATTGGGTTTTTGACAACACGTGGTCAGACAATTAAAGTATATTCACAATTATTGAGAAAAGCAAGACAAATGAATTTTTTAGTACCTCATACCAATTTTAATGAAGATAGTTATCCTTTACAGATTAAATGCAAGGAGCAAATTCCATTTGAAGAAAATGATATAGGTGAATATATAGAGATTAATTGTGGTAAAAGTCAAACAGATTCATATAAACAGTTAATTTTAACAGCAAAGATATCTGAAATTGTAGATGACACAACATTTATAGCATTATGCGATACAGAAATTAAAAATGATTTTTTTAATATTAAATTTACATACAAAAGAAAAGATTATACGATAAGTAGATTATGGTCAAATGATGATGCTATAGATGATAGTTTTACAGGTGCAACAGTATTAGAACCAATTCCAGGTATGTATAAAGATAATATTGCAGTATTGGATTTTGCTAGTTTGTATCCCACTATTATGATTAGTAGAAATTTATGTTATAGTGCATTTGTATTAGATAAACAATATTTAGATATTCCAGGAGTGAATTATGAAAAGATAGCTTGGGATGATAAAGTGGAATACAAACTTAGACAAACGTGTGAAGGAGTTGGTAAAAGTGGTAAAAGCAAAGGGCAAGTTTGTGGTAAACAAGCTTATTTTGAAATAACAAATGAATTAGGAATTACAAATTATTATTGTCGTATTCATGATCCTTTAAAAAAAACAAGAGATTCAGATGAAAAATATCAAAAACGTGATGTTAGTTATAATTATACAATAGTTCAACCTCACACAGACTCTGAAGGTAATGTAGTTAACAAGGGTGTATTACCGGCATTATTAGAGGAATTGTATTCAGAAAGAAAACGTGTAAAGCGTCAAATGGCAAAAGCAGCAGAAGAAGGTAACAAATTATTAGAAGATATTTTAAATTCAACACAATTGGCTATAAAGGTATCATTGAATTCTACATATGGATTTTTAGGAAGAGGTCAAGGAAATTTAATTCTAAAAGAATTAGGTTCAATTGTAACAGCAGTAGGTAGAATGTTGATTGAACAAAGTAAAGAATATGCAGAAGGTCCATTTTTGGAATACATAAAGGATAATAATTTATTACAACATAAATTGGAACGTAAAGAATATGATTTAACAGAACAAGAAAAAAAATTAGTCTTGAAATCTTTTATGATAAAATGATAGATCTTGATAAAATGATAGATCTTGATAAAGTGATAGATCTTGATAAAGTGATAGATCTTGATAAAGTGATAGATCTTGATAAAGTGATAGATCTTGATAAAGTGATAGATCTTGATAAAGTGATATAATAAATTGAAAAATTTATTTAATTATATTTTAATTAAATGAATTCGAATATTGATATATGGAAAGAATTTGATAACGCAGTTAATTTTGATAAAATAACATATCAATCTGATAAAGAATCTCATAAAGGTAAAGATATATGTCATAATTGTTTGGGTAATAATTTAAAATATATAGAAAACGAATGTATTTGTCAAGATTGTGGTTTGGTACTAAATGAAGATAGATTAAATAACAGTCCTGTATTTGAAAATAATATTGAAAGTACTAACAAATCATATTTTAACAAAAATAATAAAATTTCAAAAATGCAGGAGTGGTATATGTGGTCAAACGAAGAAAAAAATACATATAAATTAAAGTCATATGTTAGAGATTTCTGTTCAAAATTAAAAATAGTTGAATGTTTAATTGAAAATATAGTAGAAACAACCGTTATTGTAATAGATTGTATTAAAAAAAATGATGGTACAAAAAGAGCAAGAGTAAAGGATGGTATTATTATATGTTGTATTCATTATGTATCCAAAGATACACAAACACCATATTCGTATGTAAATATATCAAAACAATTAAATTTAGATATAAAATATATAACAAGAGCTGAAAGACTTATCTTGGAATTAATAAACTCTAAAAAATTAAATTTAGACAAACAATTAATTTTAGATACACAAAAACCATTTGAATATGTAAAAAATACTATTAAAAAGAATAACTTAAAAGTAAGCGAAGATGTTTTAAAAGATGTTAATACTTTAATAGAAATATGTGAAGACAATGATATTTTATTAGATCATACTCCTTTATCAATAGGAGTTTGTTGTTTTTATTATATATTACAATTAAGAAATATTGATATTGATATAAAAATATTTTCAGAATTATATGATTTATCATCTGTAACTATAATCAAAACATATAACAAGTTAAAAATTTATAAACGACAAATTGAACAAATATTATAAATAAATTTATATATAAATTAAGATTGTATATAAATTTTCATCAATCGTTTTTACGTGTTTAAATTAGTCAAATTTTACGGTATATTTTACATTCGTTTTCGATACACTTCTCGAAGCAGAAATGCTTAATGGTTGACGTTTTTGTGCAGAGTCTGTTTCGTTACTTTTTTTTGATTTTTTACTTTTTAATGAAATTTTCATATCTTGTTCAATTGTACTTAAATTTGTTTTAACATAATTAAGTATATCATTTTCAAAACACCATCTAAAAAAACATAATTGTCCACATGATGTTTCAATATAATCTTGGTCATTATAATAAAAAATGATCTTGTTTTTACGACAAAATGGATCAAACTGTTTTTTACTAAATGATTTTAATTGTAATTTATAATTTTGATAAACATCTATAGCACCCTTTTTTCCAATTATTATTGTTCTATGTTTTTTCGAATAATTTGTAATAAACCAATCTAAAATACGGAGTGATATCACACTATTTTGGTCAATAATACTTTTTATTTGTTCAATATAAATAGAATTACTATAAAAATCAGTCAAAGATTTCATTAACAAACTTAATTTTGTATCAATATCGAAATCACCAGTGTCTAGACGTGTTTGTGTTTGTGTCTTATTAACAGAAATTGACATATATAATGTTATTTATGTAAATTTTTAAATAGTTTTTTACGCATTTTTACGTAATTTATTATTAAATAATAAAAAATTGAAAAATAATTTAAAAACAATTTATATTATAAAAGTATAACTACTAAAACAACAAACAAAATGTCAATTATTAAAGCTGTCAATCTCGATCTTAACAAAATTTCTTTCTCTGATGTTAAAACTGACAATCACGGACGTAAAATGGTATATGTAAATTACAATGGCGGAAAAATTATGGTTCAAACACCAAAAATGTATGTGCCAAATGGTATTAAACGTTGGCGTAAAAAGGATGCCACTGATAACAAGGATGATTCTTTTGAATTGGAATTGTCATTTGGTGGTGAAGATAAGGAAGACAAGAATTCTCTTGAAATCCGAGATTTTCATAATAAGCTTGAAAACTTTGATGATCTAGTAAAGAAAACTATCATGTCAAGAAGCAAGGAGTGGTTGGGTAAACCAAAAGTATCTATGGAAACAATTGAAGATGCTTATTATGCACCTTGTGTAAAAATTCCAACTGATAAAGATGGAAATATTTTGGATTATCCATCTAGAGTTCGTGTAAAGTTGGATAGAGAACGTGATAGTAATGATGGATTTACTGGAAGATTCTTGAGTAACAAAAGATTTAAAACACCTGTTTTGGCTTTTGATGAATCAAAATCTCAATTGGATCTGAATGAATCAAACTTTGATGTTGTAGTACCAAAGGGTAGTCAAGTTATTTGTGTTCTTGAATTGGTCTATTTGAGTATTACTTCCAAGGTTTCAGCCAAATGGAAATTGGTACAGACAAAGGTCTTTAGAAATCAACAAAGTATTACTGGATATGCTATGATTGATGAAGAATCACAAGAAGATGATCTTGATACTGAAAATGATTTGGTTGAAGGTGCAAAGAATCTAAGTCTTGATGAAAATGCTTCTTTGGAAGAAGTTGAAGAACAAGAACAAGAAGTAGAAGAAGAAGTTGAGGAAGAACAAGAAGTTGAAGAAGAAGTTGAAGAAACAGAAGAACAAGAAGTTGTTGCTCCTCCACCAAAGAAGGGAAGAACTAAGAGAGGTGTTCAAGCTTAATTTTATCAATAAACATTTTACATTTTAATTATTTACATTTTAATTATTTACATTTTAATTATTTACATTTTAATTATTTATATTTATTTTAAGCGAGTTAGAAAATAAAAATAAAAATCTTATTTAAAGTTATAAAATATTATAGATTAGATAAGATGTCCTGAATAAGACATTAAACTGTTCAAATGTCACTATGGCGGAGTGGTTAACGCGGTGGCCTGCTAAGCCATTGCCCTTTGGGCGCGCAGGTTCGAACCCTGCTGGTGACGATGATCATATGACAAAATATTTAGCCTCTATAGTTCAGAGGTAGAACGTCAGTCTTGTAAACTGAAGGTCCCGTGTTCGATCCACGGTGGAGGCATTTGGTCATATGGCGCAATTGGTTAGCGCGTACGGCTGTTAACCGTAAGGTTGGTGGTTCAAGCCCACCTATGACCGTTTTTATAACCATCTTAAGGTAAAAATTTAATTATCTAGGTAATCAATATTAAATGATTACCCTGTTCATCTAGTGGTTAGGATGCAGTGCTTATAACGCTGTCACGCGAGTTCGATCCTCGCACTGGGTATTTAATTTATTTAAAAAAATAATAACATTAATTATATTTAATGCCAAATAGTCTTAAATATGAGTATATAAAAAATATAATAGAAAAAGAAGATGAATTAATATCAGAAAGTTATAAAAACAATAAGCAATTATTAGAAATCAAATGTAATTTATGTAATGAAATATATAAACAAACATTTGATAGATATTATAGAGGATATAGACATCAAAAATGCGCTAATGTAAATAATTTAAATAATATAATAGCTCTTAAAAAACGATATGGTGAAATATTTTTAAAAGATACTGTAAGAATATGCGAATGGTGTAAAGAAAAATATAATCCTAAAAGAACTAAACAAAAACTTTGTACAAGGGAATGCGCTATGACTTTTCATAAAACAGACAAATTAAAAAAAGAAAATTCTAAGATATACGGTAGAAAAGGAGGTATTATTTCTGCATCAAAACAACTATGTAGAAGTAAAGCTGAAATATTTTTTGCAGAACTATGTAAAAAACATTTTGGGGAAGAAAATATTAAAACGAATGAACTATTATTTAAAGATAAAAATGAAAATTATTGGGACTGTGATGTTATATTAACGAATTTGAAAATAGGTATTTCATATAATGGTATTTGGCATTATAAACAAGTTAGAAAAAATCACAAATTAGCTCAAGTTCAAGCTCGTGATACAATAAAGAAACAAATAGTAAAAGATAATGGATATTCGTATTATATAGTAAGAGATTTAGGGAAATTTGATAGAAATTTTATTATATCAGAATTTAATAAATTTTTACATAGTTTAATATACAAACAAGTATTACATCAGTTAAACAAAATTAAAATTATTTAAAGATAAGATATTTTATTATATAAATGGAAAACGTAATAGAATATGATAGTTCTAATAAAAGAAAAAGAAATTTGAATGAAGAATTTCAAGGAAATCTTAAATTCGTTCCTTCAGATAAGAGTATTAGTTCTGAACTTAGATCGTTGCTCAACATTGAAATTAATGGAGATGTAGATAAGAATAAAAAAAAGAAATTAAATAATGTTTTATAATCAATTTTACTTTTATTTCATTTACTTAAAAATAAAATTTTATTTTAGATTAATAAGATGGTTGAAAATGAGAATGTTGAATTGGAAGGTATGGAATTTTCAAAAGGACAAAAAGCAGAATGTATAAAATATTGTGAAACAAAGAATTTGGCATTTTTTCAAAGAGATTTGAATACATCATCTTCAAAGATATTTATTGCAGATTCATACAAAAACATATGGAATAAGATTAGAGAAAAGGGTGTATCAAAATCTCATTACTATGAATCTTGGAGTGCAAACCAACCTATGAAATTATATATAGATTATGATAAAAAAATAGAACAGATTGATAACACAGATATTAAACGTCGTATTCAAAAATTGGATGAAAATGAAGCAATAAAACATAAAACAGATATACTTAATATTATAAATACAATACGCCAATTACTACCAGATATAAAAGGAGTATATATATTAAAATCATATCCTGATACAGAAAAAAGAAGTTATCATATAATTTTTGACGGTATTCATTTTCCAAAAGCAAAAAGTATTCAAGTATATTTAGAAGAACAACTTAAGCCAAAATTTAGGGAATTATTTGATAAGAAAATAATTGATACAAAAGTATATGCGCCAATATGTTTTAGAACACTTTTATCTACTAAATGTGGTCAAAATAGACCATTGTATTTACTTGATACAAATTTATTTTTAACTGAATTACAAGAACAGATAATTCAACCAGATGATACAACATTTGATCATTTTTTAAAAACGTGTATTACGAATATTGAACCAGAAAGTATATTGTTTAATTACAAATCAGAAAAGAAAAAAGATAATTCTAAAAAAGTTCATTTAATGAATAATGACGAAGATATTTATTCAGATAAAGAAGTCGTTAGAAAATATTTAGATATTCTTGATCCTGAAAGATGGTCTGATAGATCAAAATGGTTAAATATTGGTTATATTTTATCATCGATTAATAGAGATTATATTGATTTATGGCATTATTTTTCCGCAAAATGGGAAAATTATGATGAAAAAGAAGCGAATATTGCATGGGATTCCTTTCAAAATAGTGAATATATTTATACAATTAATAATTTAATACATCTTGCCAGACTAGATAACCTAGAAGAATTTAATGAACTAGCAAAAGAAATACCTAATCACGATATAAAATATTTACGTCCCTTTGATAATGTGTTAAGTAAATTGATATATAGATTATATGGAGAAAATTTTGTATGTAGTTCACCAGAAAAAAACGAATGGTATTATTTTAACGGAATACGTTGGAAAAAAGAAAACAAGAGTTATAATTTACGTGTTTTGATTATAAATGAAGTTTTTACAAAGATTGAAAAATACAGACGTCAATTAATAAAAGAAGGTGCAAGTGAAGAAATTATTAAAAATTATCATAACATTCTTCAAAAATTAGGAAGTGGTATAAAATTAAATTGTTTAGAATTAGAATTTTACAACTCAAATTTTAATAAAATTATTGATCAAGACAAGGATCTTATTGGATTTGAAAATGGTATTTATGATTTAAAAGAAATGGAATTTCGAAAAGGTAGATCAAGTGATTATATATCTTTATCAACTGGTTATGAATTTTATCAATACCAACCAAATCATCCTTTGTATATAGAATTGATGGATTTAATTTGTAAAATATTACCAGAACGTACAGTTAGAGAATTTACATTAAAGGCTTTGGCGTCTTGTTTAGATGGTCATAATAGAGATGAAAATTTTTATATATGGTCAGGTAAAAATAATACTGGTGGTAACGGTAAATCAACAATTATGGATTTACATTTAAAAGCACTTGGGGAATATGGATGTATTAGTCCAGTTTCTTTAATAACTGGTAAACGCGAATCTGCTAATTCAGCGAATAGTGCATTAGCAAGTATACAACATAAACGTTGTGTTATTATGCAAGAACCAGGTTCAAATGATCAAATACAGGCTGATGTTATGAAAGCATTAACTGGTGGTGATCGTATTAGCACAAGAGAATTAAACAGTAGTCAAATAGAATTTAAACCATGTGCAAAGTTTTTTATGGCTTGTAATAAGATTCCAAGTATGAGTGATATAGATGGTGGAACAATTCGTAGATTAAAAATTACAGAATTTGTATCAAGATTTGTAGATGAACCAAATATAGAAAATGTTAAAAATGGTATATACGAATTCAAAATAGACAAAAATTTAAAATCTAAATTAGAGGCTTATCAATGTGTTTTTATGTGTATTTTGATAGATTATTATAAATTATATAAATCAGAAAGTTTAACACCACCATTACCAGTTCTTCAAGTTACAAAAAAATATGAAAATGATAATAATATAATAAAACAATTCATTGATGAAAATATTGTAATTGGAGAAAAAGGAGATTACATAACAAAAGAACAACTAAAAGAAATTTACAAATCTGATTTCACTATACGTAATACATTTGGAAAATTTAATTTGTTTGTTAAACAACTTGAAAATGGTTTATGTACAGAATTTAGATTAGATAAAAAAAATATCCCAAAAATACACGGTTGGAGAATCAAAGTACATCAATTAAACGAAGATTCCGATGACGAATAATTTATATTAACTTACTATATTAACTTACTATATTTTATATATATGGGTTCTTAATAATTTCATTCATAATTTCGTCATCTTGACTCTCATAATAATAAGACTCATTATGTTTTCCAGGACCAGGATAATAAGAATAGCTTTTTGAAAGATAATGATAATTATTTTCTTGTTGACTTTTTTTTTGTAATTCTTGTTCTGTTTCTTCTAATATAACATCTAATGATCTTATCGTTGTATTAAAATATTTTGTGTGTATTTCTTGACTTGTATTATTTGCAACTATTTCTTTATTACTTTCTTGATTACTTTCTTTTTGTAATTCTTGTTCTGTTTCTTCTAATATAACATCTAATGATCTTATCGTTGTATTAAAATATTTTGTGTGTATTTCTTGACTTGTATTATTTGCAAGTATTTCTTGATCACTTTCCTGATTACTTTCTTGCTTAATTGCAATGTTAAAATCGATTGCAAATGGTAAATTATTTTCCAAAAGGTTATTTTGTTTATTTTGATATTTATTTTCGTGATCAAGTAATATATCACTATTAGTCAATTTTATTTCATGAAATACCTGACTATTATCTATTGAATTATCTATTGAATTATCTATTGAATTATCTATTGAATTATCATTTGATTTATGAAAATAAAATTGATCAAAATGAGAATTATTTGCTTCTGAGCTTTTTGAATGAACGTCATAAAGAATATGTGAATCATCAGTTGATTTTCTATTATCTTTATTATCATATATATAATTTATAACATGATTTGAAGATTCTAATTCTATAGAATTATTATTCGAACATAATTCATTAATATGATTGTCAAATAATTCTTTTTCAATATCTCTTTCTTGTTTTAAAAAGTTTTTAGAATTATGTATTGTAATTTCTGTAAGTGGTATATTTCTGGGAGCATTCGAATAAGATGTTGATGACGATGACCTTTGTTTACCAAATAATTTATAATAAAAATTATCATATTTTTTAGATATATAATCTTTACAACTTTGAAATATAGTTTTTGGTCTTGTATTTATAGTATTTTCTTCATCACATATAATATACCCATTTCTTTTATAAATATAGATTCTTGCTTGGTCATAAACATAATGAACACATCCAAATATTTTACCACAAAAACGTAAAAAATTATATGCGTAACTAAAAACAGATGTAAACTTGTATAATACAAATAAAACTGTAAATATATACCATATAATATTTATAATGGTGTTTAGTAAATATAAATCAATCATATATTATATAAAAATAATAAAAATTTGTATATGAATCATATTTTCAAATTAATAAAAAAGCGAATTTAAAAATGAAAATTAATTTATATAATAATATTAGCAATATTTGATGTTATGTATACTCAAGGGATATCTTCATTAGATAACGACTATATAAATACAACGAATGAAATTTATGTAAAAAAAAAATCACCTACTAAATCCAAATATAGAAATATTTATTGTGTAAACTGTGGTGAAAAGGGTCATGTTGTTAAAGATTGCGAAGGTCCAATAACAAGTTTTGGTATTATAGCTTTTAAAATTGTAGAAAATGAAATAGATGAACAGTACGATAAAAACAATAAATTAAAAGAAATTTTATCATATTCTTTGAATAGTATTAACGAAAAATTTTATCCAAAAATAAAATTTTTAATGATACAAAGAAAAGATACAATGGGATTTACCGATTTTGTAAGAGGTAAATATCCAGATGACCAAGAACAATTAAAAAGAATTTTACCAATTTTCTTAAATGAAATGACAGAAAAAGAAAAACAATCTTTATTAACAAAATCATTTGATGAAATTTGGAAAGATTTATGGGTAAATCACGATAGTAAATGTTTTAAAAATGAATATGATTTTGCATACAAACGTTATGAAAAATTGGACATTCCAAAACTAATAGGAAAATCAACATCTTGTTTTAAATATCAAGAATTTGGATTTCCAAAAGGTAGAAGAAATATGAAAGAAACAAATATTGCTTGTGCAGAAAGAGAATTTTTCGAAGAAACTGGATATGATAAGAATTGTTATGATTTTATTAAAAATTACTCTACTATTCATGAAGAATTTATTGGTACAAATGGTGTAAAATATAGACACATTTATTATTTAGTAAAAATAAAAGAAAATGTACCACCACCTAAAATAGATTACAAGAATAAAATTCAAACTGGTGAAGTTCAAAATATAGGTTGGTTTACATATGATGAATGTATGTCTTTAATAAGACCATATGATATAGCAAAAAAACAAGTTATAAAAAATGTATACGATGATTTATTAGAAATGAAAAATAATTATGTTTGTTCTAATTTTTACTATACAAATAAAAAACAATATAAAACATCACCTAAAAAAATTCATTATAAAAATATTTATCAAAATTATACAGGTTCAAAATCACTTTGAAACTTGTTTCAAAATTACCTTGCAACTTTACATTGAAACTACTAAATTTAGATGAATAAAACTTAATACGTTAAGTAATATTTATTTTATTATATTTTAATATCATAGTAAAATAAAGCGTATGACAAGTCAATTGTCAACTATCATATGTGTTATTTTTGGTGTTGTTTCTTGGTATTATTTCAATAAATATCTTGAAACACAAAAGGAATTTACAAATCTTCATAAACGTTTACAAACAATGAATATTGACAATCAAAAAATGAAATCTAGAATTAAAGATTTACAATCTTATAAAAATGATGTTTCAAAAACATTTCAAATTCTAGACAATGAATTAATTCTTATTAATGATCATTTAAGAAATCAACAACCAATACAAGCTACAATTCAAACTTCTCAATCAAATATACCTAGTACAATTTCTTCTTCTAGAATTCCTATTACAAGAGTTAGTTCATTTACAAGTTTACATTCTGGTAATAATGTATCATTATTAACACCAGAATTATTAACCTCGTTATTCAATATGAATTCAGAAGACATATATAATAACTCATTAAGGTTTAATTCACAAAGACCTATGCAAAATAACGATCAAACGGTACAACATAATATACCTGTACAACAAGAACCAATTACTGTACAACAAGAACCAATTACTGTACAACAAGAACCAATTACTGTACAACAAGAACCAATTACTATACAACAAACTAATATACAACAAAATGTAGAATTAAAAAGTTATGAAAATAAAAATTTTTACAATAGTAAGGTTTATGATGACAAGGTTTATGATGACAAGGTTTACGATGACAAGGTTTACGATGACAAAGACAATGAAAAAGGTATAGAGATGAATATAGATAGAGCGAATAGAAATATGTTTTATGATATTTCACATAGTGGAAATTCACATAGTGGAAATTCATACGATCAATATTTATTAAACAATAATAATGACTAATAAGATAAAATTTTTTATCTATATAATATATAAAAACAATATGCCAAAGTTTGTTATGAGTGATGGACGTATGTTTACGGATTATCAACCTAGTTGTGATTTGAATAATTATATTCAAAATAAATACCAGATAAAAAATTCACACGAGTACAGAATTTTTTTACAAAAAAATGCTGAACAAATTATGAAAGATATGACACAATGCAATGAAGGCACAGAATGTAAAATATGTCCAATTTGCAAAGAAGCAATTGATTATAAACCACAAAATCAATAAATATTTATATAAAATTTTTTTCAATGATACTAATAATGGAGTTGTTATTAATATTACTAATACTTTTTGTTATATTATATTTTTTTACAAGTACATTTATATATAATGAAAATACATATGTAGAATCAGATCTAGATAATAATAAATATTTAATAAGAAGAAGAAAAAAAAATACAAACTATCTTAAAAAATCAGCAAATACATTAGCGGAAATAAACAAAAGAATTAATACATTAATAGATCATTTGATTAAAAAATATGAGAATGATCCATCTAAAAATTATTTTATAAAAAAGTTAAGGGAAAATTATAATTATAATATATTATCAGAAGCAGCTATAGATAATCGTTATACAACTTATACAATTGATAAACAAGATATGCATATTTGCTTACGAACAAGAGATAATTCTGAAAATTTATATGATATAAATTTATTAATGTATGTAATATTACATGAATTATCACACTTGTGTAATTATAATATAAATGGTTATCCTATACAGGGTCACGGAGAAGAATTTAAAAACATATTTAAATTATTAGTTTCAGAAGCTATGATATTAGATATATATAAATACGATGATTATACAACTAATCCACAGGAATATTGTGGTATAATCATATCTACCAATATATTACATCGTTTATAAAATAAAAAATTGATTTCTTTTTCAAAACATTTATATTTAAATGCAACATTTGTATGAATCTGATAGTAATCGCAGCAGTATTGATGAATCTACTTTATCTAAAAGTAAAGTAGCCGAACTGAGAGATTTTTATAGCAAAACGTCTATTAAATCAGACGTTTCAAGTACAAAGGAAGGATATATTTGCCAACATTGTAATAATTCATCATCTGGAACTTTTATTATACTAAGTTGTAATCATATTTTTCATATTCAATGTTTGACAGAAATGAATTTACAGGATATATACAAATATCCTATTATTGATTCTGAATATTTTGAAAGTAGAAAATGTAATATTTGTGAAGAAAATATTCAAACTGAAGATATGCTATATCTTCATACAAAATTTTTATCTTCAACAAAAAAACTAATTTCTAATCATCAACATTCAATTGAACATTTAGAAAATCAACTTCGTCAAATCAAGTCAGAATTAAGAGTGTGTTATGAATATAAACACAAGTTGGAACAAGAAAGAGAAAAATCTAAACAAATCGTGTCCGTATTATCAACTATGATGTAATATATATAAATTTAATTATCCAATCTAAATCTCTATTTTTATTTATGTTTTCTTTTTATCAAAAAGCTTAGATAAAAAGCTTCGTTTTTCATTTGTATTTTTCCTTGGTTGAAACATACTAGGATCTCTATTCAATATAGAGATATAATGTTGAAAATTTTTTAAAAGTTTTTCTTGTTGAATAATGATATTTTTTATATTTTGTTTAGTTTGTTCTATAAGTTTTTCATTTTTATAAATAAATACATATTTAGTTGGTGATATATTCGATGCATCTTTATCTATTTCTAAAAGTGTATTTTTATACATTTTAAAATCTTGAAAATTTTTTAATGATTGATTTATATAATCTTGTTTATAATTTAAATACAATTCTTGTGAATTTATAACAGGATTATTATTATCTAGTAAAACTTGATCAAAATTTATATTGATATATTGTGTATAAAAATCAATGTCCATATTAATTTTTACAAATAAAAAAAAACATTTGTTTAACCATAGATATGTTTATAAAAGTAATATATGTTATAACAAGTAATATATATTTATAAAAGTAATATATGTTATAACAAGTAATATATGTTATTGTATAACAAGTAAATTTTTAAAACAATTAAAAAAGGACCCTGTCTTTTTATAAAAGGATAATTCTTTCCATTCTAAATTTTCCTGTTTTTTTTGAAAACATTTTATACTTTGATCTAATTGCGAAGAATTATATAAATAATAAAACGAAATACACATTAGTATTATAGTAACAACATAACATATAGTTGACCATTTTGTTTGTGACATTTCATACATTGGTGCAATAAATTGATAAGTAAAACTTTTGTCAACTTCTAAACCTCTTAATTTAGCTTCTAAAAATGTTAATGAACAAGCATTATTGTTAGCATACCAATGAACTAATAAAGTTATTGCAAACATAATATGGATAATTAACAAAGCAGGTATATTTGAAAATGGTATAATCAGAATAAATAATATAACAAATACATGAAAAATACTAATTAAATTTGCCAAGAATATGTTGTTATTCTCTTCTAATGTAATATTATCTAACTCACCGTTCATTTTATTGTTTTTTTATTTAATAAATATATAGAAATAAAATGTATCTATTAATCGATTATAGAGAACAAGATTTTATAAAACGATTAAATGAGCTTTATATGAAAAATACACAAAATTGTTTAATCGATGATACAAACACTCTAGATAATACAAACACTCTAGATAATACAAACACTCTAGATAATATACATAATCAGGTTTTTGAAATAGATATATTAAATATAAAAATTTCTTGTAAAATTATGTCATTACCGATTGGTGATTTTATTATACAAAAGGATATAGATGATGTAAATACTATAGATATGGTTATCGAAAGAAAAAATATAAAAGATTTATGTTCGAGTATAACAGATGGTAGATTTAGGGAACAGAAGCAACGTTTGTTAGATTCAATAAACGATCCTAATAAAATATGTTATTTAATAGAAGGTAATAAACACATATCATCACAAAATAATAATTTATCCTTATCAGATACTATAATCAATGGTTCTTTATTAAACTTATTATTTAAACATAAATATTATATGATTCAAACAGAAAATAAACTGGATACGTTTAATATGATATTACTATTATATAAAAAATACAAAAATGGAGATTTTCTAAACACAGATTCAAATACGAATTCAGTAAAATTATTAAAACGTTCAGAAAAAATATCAAATAATAAATTACTTCACCAATTATGTTTAATACCTGGTGTATCACAAAAAGTAGCTGAGAGTGTCATATTGTATCCTATTAATTCAATAAAACACTTGATTGATGTTTATAATAATATACCAAATGAATCTGATAGGGAATTATTATTTTCAGATGTTATAATACAAAGTACACAAAGTACATCAAAAAAACCAAGAAAAATAGGTAAAGCATTGTCAAAAAAAATATATGAATACGTGTATAAATAAAAGGTCTAAAAATAACTTTTTACTTTAATATACGAGATTCTTTTTCCAATACTTTTTTTATCATTTTAATCAATGCTTCTTTTCCATGAGTATCATTGATTTCTATATTTAATCCTCTAGCTATAGAACGTAATTCTGCAATATCATAACTAGTAGCAACTTTACCCGTTATATCTTTTCTTTGATCTTTGTGTTTGGAACTAGATTGTCGGATATCTAATATTCTAAATTTCTCATCACGTCTACCATATTTATGATCCCACATATCAGTTTTGCCTTTTTTCATTCTATAAGTTCCATATATAGGATAATTCTCTTCTATTTGTTTATTATATTCCAAATCATCATTAGATAATATATCCATATCACTTGTTTCTGGTTCTTTTCCCTTTCCCTTTTCTTTTTTTTGTTTTTTAAACAAATCTAAATCTAATATTTTTTTAGAATATTCGTCAAGAGTATATTTATTTTTATCAACAGAAAAATCCAAAACTTTAGAATAAATAGATGTATTAATATCTATATCGGCATCGTTAAATATATAATAATCTCCCATTCTTATAATAAATCCTTCTCTAGAATACATATCCATTACAAATACTTTGTTTTCTATCATATAATTTAATGTTGTATAAATAGCTTCTTGTGTTATCAATGGTTCTATATTATGAATATAGTCGATAATATCATCTAAACTCCATATAAATGCCTGACCAAACATTGTTTTTAAATTTTCTAAAACAAAAAAAATATCAAATTGATCAAAGAATTTTATATACATTTTATAGGTTGATTTATCAATACGATCACTTTTCGGTTGTACAGTACATTTATAATCACATTCTGTATAATCACATTCAGCTGAACCATTTATACCATTTATTATAGTATTTCTTGATTTATTTAAATAACAGTCAAAACTATTTGATTTCAACTCTCTTTCTATTAATTTATTACTTCTATCTTTCTCTTCTGATAATATATATTTTTCTCTATCAATAAAAAATTTCGTCAAATCTGATACACTATTCAAGTCTAGTTCACCACGTTTATAGAAAACAGATACGTATTTATATATTTCAACTGTTCTTTCTTCTGGTTCAAGCATATGATGTGAGTAATTTCTAACAGCTCTACCTATAATTTGGTTTATTTTACTCATATTCCAATAAGGCTCTAATATATGTACTTGTCTAACTGCTTTCAATGTAATACCTTCTGATATAATAGGAGAGCCTATTAAAACTCTTATATATTTACCATCCTTGTTTTCTTCGCTATTAAATACACGTTTAAAATGTTCCCTGTTCCTTAAACTAGTACCTTCATCAAAAACTATAAAATTTTTATAATATTTTTCTTCTGGTATATTTTTACCAGAATATTCATAAAACCCATTATTTAATAATAATTGACGTAATAATGATGTACCACCAAAATTTACATAATTTGTATATATAAATACATTACCCTTTTCATTTTTGTTTATATTTTTTAACAAATTATATAATTTACTAGAATACATTTTCAAATCCTTTGTTAAAATATTTTTATCATTAATACTAAATTTCGTTCCTGATTTAGTAAATGATTTCATAAAACCACCTTTACCATATTGATATTCTGGATAAGACATTGTTGAAGCATCACTACTATTTTTATATAAAGAACTAGCTTTAGATATACTTACATCATCTTCTAAAATATTTTCTTCTGATTCTATCAATTTTATAGCAGTTGACATATCATATTTTGAAAAATGTCCTAAATCTGTTCTTAATGCATTAATATATGTCTTGTATTGATAATCTGACATTTCACAAAACACAACATTCGTAGTACCCAATCTGTTTATCAATGGCTTACCCATATCAATCTTTCGAGGATTTGTTTCTGTATTTCCTTTTAAATATGATACCCTACCATATAAAGCATTTTTTAATTGATCCTTACCCCATTCTGTAATTTCATATATATCACCCTTTAATACAGAACGATTAATATATTCAGATGGGGTTTTTACCAAATAACTACGCCCTTGATCATCTTTTTTTAACAAATTATTTCCTATAGGAAATTGATATTCATTACGATGAACATTTAACAAATTGCAAAGTTCAAAAATTTCAGTAGAGTTATCATAAATAGGAGTTGCTGATAATAAAACCAACCGATAATTATAAGATTTCGATAATACTTTCATTAAAGAAGTATATACTTCATTACCTGTAATATTATGAGCTTCATCAACAATTACAACTGTATTATTAAAATCCTTTATTTCATCTTTTATACGTTTACGTTTAATCTCTCCCTTTTGATCACGTTTTACACGTTTTGTATTATATCCATATTCGTCTTTTTCAAATTCCTTAGCACCTAAAACACGATTAATAAAAGTTCCATATGTAACAAATTGGTAAGATTTAGATATAGTTTTATTTGCTTTGTGAATAATTTCATTTCTATCTGTATTAGAACCCTTATAAGTTATCTTTTCATAATATATATCATACTCTTCATTATCTAAATATTCATCTCTTGTACATTTACTCAATAATTCACCAATAAAGTTTTTTTCTATATTTTTATTCTTAACTAACACAACTATTTTATTACCCATATTGTTAATATATTCCTTGAACCCTTCTGCTATAGTAATTGAACTACAAGTTTTCCCAGCACCAACATCGTGATACAATAAAACACTTTCATAAGGAGTTACTTTGGAAATATAATTTCTTAATAACATTTGTGTCGGTTCTTGATGAATATGCCCCTTTTTATTATCGGATTTATTTTCTATAAATTCCATTTTATTTAATACAGTATCATCATCAGTATAATACAAACTCATTATTAAATAAATCCTAGAAATTAATTTTTACAAACTTGTATAATAATATGTAATAAAAGAAATTACATAGATGACGTGGATACATTTATTGATGATTCAGGAAATAAGGATGTTAACAATGATTCTGACTTTATATCACTAGAGGAACTTTTACTTGCACTTTTTATTATATTATTATTTATATTATCATTTATATTATCTATATCCACATTGGGTTTATTAGAAATATATTTGTAAAAATACATACCAAGTGGTACTATGAGTACATATATTAAACGACTACGTTTATGTTTTTTCTTATCGTTGTTATCATTATTATCATTATTATCATTATTATCATTGTTATCATTCTTATTATAATACATCTTTAGTATTATATATACAAATACAGTAACAATTAAGACTAATAAATTAAAGTTCATTAGTTATACGTTATTATTTATATTCAAGATTATAAATTACAATTTCCTTTCGCAGAAATAAAAATAAAAAAATAATTAGTATATTTAAGAATGTTTATTAAGGATAACATTGAAAAAAGAGATAAACTAAAAGCAAAATTGCACAATATACTTGTAAAGTATATATATAAATACATTACAAAATTATTTGAAAAGGAAAAAGAATCACACGATTCAAAAAAATCTAGGTCTAGTTTATATCCAGATTTCCAAAGATCTTTAGTAAAAATACCAAAATGGTCTGACAAACGTATAGAAAAAGAATATATGAAATTTTTAAAATGGTTAAAAAATAAAGAGGATTGTGATGAAGAAGAATTATACAAAATGTTTATAAATATAATAAAATTATCATCTGAAATAATATTAAACAAGTCTGATTTTTACATTAATTGTTTACTAGAAACTCATCAATTTCCATCAATGCAAGAATACTATATGAAATCTTTAAAACGAATAGCAAGAATAGTATATGAAAATCCAAAAGACATATATAATTTAAAAACAAATATATTAATAAGTAATTTAGAAAAAATACTACAAAGTATGATACCATATGATAAAATAACTACAATGTTAGAGTTTGTTGAAAAAGAAGAAGTTGAAAACAATATAAAAATAAAATATGACTTTGAAAAAGATAACACTAGTAATAGTAGTATCAGTTTAAGAGAAAATTCTAATAAAATATTAATAATAGACAAACAACATAGTGATGAACCATCTTTACATTATGTTTCGTCTGAAAAATTAAATCGCGAATACGAGAAATCAGATAATGATTTACCTAAGAATATCCAGCAAAATAGTATAAAAAATGAAATTGATAATAGTATAAAACATATACGTATTCCAAAAGTTAAAAAAAATCAATACTATTACAATAAACCAAAAATCAATGAAATCGAAGAATATTTTTTTAATGAATAAATAGAAGAATATTTTTTAATGAATAAGATCTGGTATGTTTATTACAGTAAAAACATATTGATCATATCCATTTTCTGTTGTATAAATTTCAGATACATTATTTATCCATACATAACTGTGAATAACACCTTCTGAAATATTATCTTCACCAAATTCTTCAACTGCATAATCAAATGCACAAGATTTTGCTTGACAAAGATTACTAAATGTCTTTATAATTTCAAAAGAAACTTCTTTGCGATAATTCAAATATTTAACAACTCCATACATATCACTCAATATCTTAATAAAAAATTTCAATTTTTTTATTAATAAATTAATTTATATTTTTATATATATTATAATGTCCTTTTTCTTTTCAAATATTATATCTACGTTTGAAGAATTATTTAATACAAATCCATCATATCATTCACTGGATGATCATACTTCAAATATAATGTCAGCTAAAATAAATGAAAAATATTTTGTTAATACTACTACAATTGGTTATATAAATAATAGCAGATTTAAAAATATAAAAGAAACAGGATGTTTTATTATAATGATTACATCACAAGATAAATCAGGACCAAGTGCAATCTATTGTATTGCCAGATCAGATATATTATCAAAAGGAAATATAAAAGAACTAATAAAATCAGATGGTGTAAATGGTGATTCATTAGAATTAGAATGGAATCCTTATGAATACCCACTTGTATTAACTAAATTAAATTCAAATAAACGTAAAAACCAATCGCAAAAGATAACTTATTTAGTAAAAGTAATAAGTAATTTTTAAAAATACTATTAAACAAGAAGTAGATGATATATAATTTAATAATCCAAATAATCGTTTAATTAGTAAAAAAAGTTGAAGATATTCTAAATTATTTTGGAAGTAATTTAGAATTTTATCAAAGAGCATTTGTACATGAATCAAATTCAATCAACAAATGCAAGGTTTATTACTTACGTTTGGTAACAACAGGTAATCTTCTCGGATTTACAGTCGTTTTTCTTATAGGCCCACCTCTTATTTTTACATCATTATTCTCTTGTTTTTGAGGTTGATATGTTTCAAGTTGTTTTTTTAGATTTTCTATTTCCGCATCTTTTTCTATAGTCATATTTTTTATATCTGTTCTGTATTTTGTCAGTTCACTCTTCATATCCTTCATTTCAATTTCAAAACTATTTTTCAAGGTTTCCTCAAACTCTATCTTTTTTTGTAATTTTAATATAGTTTCAATATTTATTTGTAATTGAACAGCTTGTTTCTGATGACTATTTTCCAAAGATGCATAACTTTGTTTTACATCTTGTAATTGATTTATATACATATCTTTTTCTGATGTTATTTCAACTACACATTTTTTTAAATAATCAATTTCAACTTTATTATTATTTAACACATCATTGAGGTTATCAATTTCATATTTTTTATCATTTATTATTTGATTTAAATCAAGAATCTGTTTTTCATATTGAGGATCGATATGAGCTGTTTCTAAACGTGATATATTTGCAGATTTTTCTTGCAATTGACCTTGTAATGTTGTTATTGTTTTTTTGAATAAATGTATTTTCATATCAGCTTCTTGTTCGACAACTTTATACTTTTCTATTATCTCCTCCAACTCTTTTATTTTAATATGTAGTTTATTATGACCTAAATTTCTTTGCGTATTGTTCATACGATTTATAAAATCAACTGAATCAACATCATCATTTTTAACTTCTATAACTTCTTCTATAACATCTCTTTTAACTTGTTTATCTTCTTCTATAACTTCTTCTTTTTTATCTTCTTCTTTTTTATCTTCTTCTTTTTTATCTTCTTCTTTTTTATCTTCTTCTTTTTCATTTAATTTAGGTGGTTCTTTTGATGAACTTGGGTTTGGTGGTTCTTTTGATGAACTTGGTTTTGGTGGTTCTTTTGATGAACTTGGTTTTGGTGGTTCTTTTGATGACATAGGTTGTGGTTTTGGTGGTTCTTTTGATGTTATCAATTTAGAAAAAGAACCTACTAATTTAGTTTCTGTAGATGTATTATTTTCATTCATTTTATATATATTAGATATATTATAAAAAAAATACAATTATTAAACTATAATTATTTACTTTTTCAGTTGTGGTATATAATGAGTTGCTAACATTTCTCCTATATCTTTTGAAGCATCATATTGAGATATTTGATGGCTTTGGATTTTTTCTATTGATTTTAACATAATATCTAAATTTCTTAAAAAAAATTCTTTATTAAAATTTGACAATTGATATTGATTATAAATCATTTTATATAAATTTTCAGATGTTTTTATAATATATTGATATTTCTCTTTATACACATCCTCGTAATTTGAAATATCATCACCATTTTTTATAGTATTATCTAGATCTTGTATAAATTCATTTACCAAATGTCTGATTTTGTAAACATCTGTATCATTTATGTTTCCTGACATTTTATAATTATACTTTAAAAAAAAATTGTATTATTAACACATTTTAATCAATAGTAATAATGACAGTATCAAATGACAGTATATCAGATAACACATCTGAACATTTTGTAGAGAGCGAAGAAGAATGCGATAAAACAGATACAAATGATATAAAAGATATTATACAAAGGATAAATAGATTGAATAATAAAGAACAAGTTCATATTTTGAATATATTAACAATGGCAAATGTAGAATATACGAAAAATACAAATGGATATTTTTTTAACTTTTTAAAGGTAAACAATGATATTATTAAAAAAATATGTAACTGTTTAGATTTAATAGAAAAAAATTCAGATATTTTAAAAGAAATGGAACGTAGAAGATTTGAATTAATTAATTATTATAAACGTATCATAGAAGAAAAATTACAAAATAATATCAAAAAAAAAAGAGATGAATATATTACTAAATTGTTTATAAAAAAAGATTCCAAATGGAATATTTCGATTAAAAGAAAGAAAAAAATAAATTATACAAATACACAAAATAATGTAGATCCTGATATACTAATAAAAGAATATATTAAATCAAAGAATAAGTTTGATAAAGACAGTGTATATCATAGACTTGTTACAAATATGAAATTGATAAAAAGTAAAAGATCAAAAGAGAATATCAAAAAATATGATGATGATTATAATGATTTTGTTAATCAAGATTTTGGAGATTTAAAAGATGATAAAGATGACATTGGTGATATTGGCGATGACATTGGTGACATTGGTGATATTGGTGACATTGGTGATGATATTGGTAGTATTAAAGAAGATATTATAGATTATGATGAAAGTCTAGAAAATATCACAGAAGAACTAATTGATGGTTTAGAAGATGAAGATGTTGTATTTTACAATGAACAAGATGGAGACGTTATAGAAAATGAAGATTTAGATGATAATTCATTTGATGATGAAGATGATAATTCAACTAATAACTTGAAAAATAAGGATTTCTTATATTATAAGAATTTATTAAAAGATCAAGGTTATAAGTTTAATGATAACAAGAATTGTTTACTTATACATCAAACATATATTGTTTAATAAAAAGTTGAATCAAAAACAAAATTATATTTAATTAATGGGAATACCTTGGTATTTTTATAATATATACAGAAAATACAATGTTGAAAATGATCTTACTATAAATGAAGACAAAATAAAATCGATGAACATTGATCATTTGTTTTTAGATTATAATAGTATGATACATCCTTGTGCACATCAAATACTTGGTTTACAAAATAAAGAAAACAACATAAATTTAGATAATTTGGTTATAGAAAATTGTATAAATTACACAAGATATATTTTAAATATGATAAAACCAAAGTATTTATATATTATGATAGACGGTGTAGCACCAAGAGCTAAAATGAATCAACAAAGAGAAAGAAGATATAAATCACATTTTTTGAAAAATATAAATAAATCAAATCAAGAAAAAGATGATGTACCTATATGGGATTCGAATAAGATAACACCTGGTACACTTTTTATGGAAAATCTATATACTAAACTTGAAGAATTTAGTAAAGATTATTTTATATCATCTATGTGCAAAGTATTAATTGATAAAGATCCAGGAGAGGGAGAACATAAAATAATGAAAATAATAAAAAAGATAAAAACAGAAAAGATTTGTATATATGGTTTAGATGCTGATTTAATAATGTTAAGTTTGATAAGTGATAAATATGATAACATTATACTATTAAGAGATAATACATTTAATTCTAAACTATCAGAAAAAGATAAAACTTATACGTATCTTGATATAAAAAATTTAAAAACCTACATTTGTAAAGATATAAGAGGAAATAAAAAAATCATAACAATTTCTGATAGAAATATAATTTACGACTATATATTTTTATGTTTTTTATTAGGAAATGATTTTGTAGAACATATCCCATCACTGATTATAAAAGAAGGAGGTCTAGATGTTTTATCTAAATTTTATAAAGAAATAATTGCATCTGGAAATTCTATAATTAATTTACAAAATTTAGATAAAGGTATTTTATATAATTCGATTAATTTGGATATTTTAAAAACTTTATTTTATAATTTAGGCAAATCAGAAGATTACTTCTTTAATAAGGTTTATAGTATTTATAAAAAAAATATAAATGTATACAAAGATATTTATGATTTAGAGGATATAAATAACAACAATAATTATATTCATATATATAAAGATGATTATATAAGATTTAACACATCAGGATATAAATCAAGATATTATAAATATTATGGTGTAACAGATATAAAAAAAGTATGTAAAGACTATATAACAAGCATATATTGGATTTTAGGATATTATAAAGATCATTGTCACGAAAATTGGTCTTGGTATTATAATCACAATGCGGTACCTTTTATAAGTGATTTATTTGATTATCTAAATAATTCAAACTTTGATAATTTAATAGATAAAAAAGCAATTTGTAAAACAGAACCTGTTAAAGAAATACAACAATTATTAATGGTGTTACCAAAAGATTCATTGTTGGAAATATTAAATGATTCGTCACGTAAAAAATTTACAAGAATTTTAAACTCGAAAGATATTAAAGAATTTTTTCCAAACAAAATATATTTAGATATGATTAACAAAGAATATTTATGGCAATCTAAAATTTTTTTAAAACAATTTAATAACCAAATTATAAATATTTTTCTATAATATTTTTTTTATTATTATATATTATAAAATAAAAAAATGGAATATCAAAGAATGTTGATGATGATTGTTCAAATCTTGTTGATCGCCGGTGCTGTAAACTGGGGTCTTGTCGCCTATAATGGTACAGATGTTGTTGCTATGGCAACTGGAGGTGGTGATATCGAAAAATACGTTAAATACATCGTAGCCGTTGCTGGTGTATATCACGCTTATAACGTTTTTATGTAAATACTAAACACAAACATATAAACACACAAGCACATAAACACAAAAATATATATTTATGATGAATATATATTTTTATTTATTTTATGTATTTCATTATATAATTTATACAAAAATCTTGATCATTGTTTAATCTTATATACAAAGTTTTATCTAATAAAATATCATTTCGAATTGTATCACATAATCTTTGAATATAATCATCTTCTAATTTTATAAAAACTCTTGGTAAATACAAGTAAATAAATATTTTCAAATTATAAAATGACATATTTTTATTAAAAATAAAAATTTTATCTACAATATCGTTCATTTTTTTTTTAGAATATTCGTCCATAATTTGATCCATTATATTTGATAATTCATATGTAATAATATTTGACCTACTAGTAATAGGAAGTGGTATAAAAAATACTTGAGATATATATAACTCAATCAATTTTAAACAATAAAGATTATAATTTTTTAGATATTCAGGATAAGTATTATATATATTGCAAATCAAACCACTCAAATCCGTTACTCCATTTAATCCTAAAACAGAAGTAGTTATGAAATCACATCCTTCATTTATTGCAATAAAACTATTAGAAACAGCATTTGATAAATCATTTCTAAAACTACAAGATATTTGTAAATTACAATTTTCATTTATAAAAGATAAACAATCTATAATTTTATAATTATGAACTAACCCATTCGAATCATTTATACCAATTGTGCCTACATATTGATCTAAAATTGAAATGATTTCTAATTCTAAATTACTATTATCTAAATCAAAATAATTTTCTATAGAAAATACAATATTTAAAAATGGATATATATCTTTTATAGTTTTTAAAATGTTTTCTATATAACAAATAGTGGTTTCAGAATATATATATTTTATTATTATATAATTGTTATGTAAATTAAAAATATTTACCAATGAATCAAAATATGTTTTAATATCATTCTTATCCCCCTGCAGATTTGTATTTAGAAATGATTTTATATCTATATTAATAAGATAATTTATTCTTAACCCTCTTTGTTTTTTAAATTTTACGAGATCTTGTATTTCTTGTAATTCATTATCATACGAGTGTTTTATGTTTAATTCAACAAAATTTACACCCAAATGATCTAATAAAAAGATAAAATCTCGTTTTTGTAAAAGTGTCAAGTGACATTCAACTAAAGTTGAGTCTATAATATACATAGATGTGCAATTTAATAAAATAATTTATTTAAAAAAAATATGTATAAAACGAAATAATAAAAAATTGATTTTACATATTTTTTCCTTTTAATTATAACATTAGTGCGTAAGAAATTATAAAATTTTTCCTATAGTAAAAATAAAAAAATGAATCGAACAACACAAGCAAAAACTACTACTAAAACTACTAAAAAGACTGTTAAGACCAAAGAAGCACCAGTTGAAACAGCTCCAGTTGAAACTGTTACTCCAACTGAAACTCAAGTTGAAACTCCAGTTGAGACTACTACTCCAACTGAAACTGTAGCTCAAGATACTACAGTTGAAACTGATTCAATGAAACAAAGATTTGAAAAATTGATCAAGACAAAACAAGATCTTATGACGGAATTGAAGCGTGAAATTCAAGAGTTGAGAAAGATGCAACGTGATCACGAAGCTGCAATCAAGGAAGCTTCTAAGAAAACAAAAAAAAAGAAATCTCGTGATGAAAATTCTACAAGAAAGCCATCTGGATTTGCATCACCAGTTGTAGTATCAGATGAACTTTATACTTTTCTAGCTCAATTTGGTGTAAAGAAGGGAGATCCAATTGCTAGAACTGATGTTACTAGACATATTACTAATTATATTAAAGAAAAGGATCTTCAAAATCCAGAACATAGACGTGAAATTGTTCCAGATGCATCTCTTAAGAAGTTGTTTGGACCAGCTATTGAACCAAAGGATCCAAATGATCCAAAATCACCATTGGTTTATACATATTTGAAATTGCAAAGATATCTTTCTGCTCATTTTCCAAAAAAGAATGCTTAAATATCAATATCAATTTTAATTTTGCTTGTAGATAAATTAATAAAAATTAATTATATTATATATCATTAATTTTTTTATTATATCATTAATTTTTTTATTATAACATTAATTTTTTATTATAACATTAATTTTTTATTATAGGTTACATATTTTTAAAGTGAAGTTGTACTAGCTCTAAATTTCATAGTTGTAGCAGTCCATCCTGTAATATTACTTGACACATATTGAATTTGACCTTTACTACTGATATTGTCAATACTGAATACAATACCTGTGTTATCACCTACGAAATTAGTATTAATAACCCAATCTCCAGAATTTTTCTGAACACCTCTAATATCATAATTAGCATACAAGTTTCCAGAACCAGAACTTATTTCTACGGATACAACGGCATTAAATGATCGAACAATTGTATTACTAAAGGCAAATCCTGTAACACTAGAACTAGATGTTTGGTTATTTGCAGCAGAGAATGACATTTCTTTAGAAATATCACCCAAACTTGGTGTAATATCTACAGTATTAGCAATAAGAGAACCAGTTGTAATCACAGTAGAAACAATATTAGACATTGTTGTATTAGATGCAATTATATTCGAGATTGAACTATTTGTTCCAGAAATATTTGTAGTGGTAATATTAGTAGAAGTAAGATCAGTTGATCTTATGGTTCCAGATGTAATATTTGTTCCAACAATATTAGTAACTGTAGCAAGTGGAGCATAGAAACTTGCAGAACTTACCATTGTATTTACCAAGATATTAGAAGCAGTAATATTTGTTGCCAAAAGATCACCTACAGCGAAATTTCCAGAAGTAAGATTGGTTGTAACAAGATTTGTAAAGGTTGCATTTGTAGCATTTACCAATCCAGTTGTAATACTAGTAGATACACCCAATGTTCCTTGTACATCCAATTTGTAACTTGGAGCACTTGTTCCAATACCAATATTACCGGCACTATTAACTCTCATACGTTCAGATCCTACAGTATAGAAATAAAGGTTACCATCTGTTACACTTGGTGTTTCTGAAGCGAGAATCTTTGTAGTTTGAGCGATATCAATAACACCACCCAAAGATCCCCAAGCACTACCTGGACCATAACCTTCGAATTGTTGTATTTCAGAGTTATAACGAACATAACCCTCTTGAGGTGAAGCTGGTCTTGCAGCTATATTTCCAACAGGAATTTTCAAAGCAGGTCCATTTACAACAACATTTGATCCCATTGTAACATTTGATCCAAATACAGATCCACCAGTAACGGTAAGATCACCTTGAATCAAAGATCCTCCAGTAACAAAAAGAGCACCTGCAGTAACACCCCCATTCAAGACAGAAGCACCACTAACGGTAACGTCACCTCGGAACAAAGATCCTCCAGTAACAAAGAGAGCACCAGCAGTAGCTCCTCCATTCAAGACAGAAGCACCACTAACTGTAACGTCACCTCGGAACAAAGATCCTCCAGTAACAAAGAGAGCACCAGCAGTAGCACCTCCATTCAACACAGAAGCACCACTAACGGTAACATCACCTTGAAGCAAAGATCCTCCAGTAACAAAGAGAGCACCAGCAGTAGCACCTCCATTCAAGACAGAAGCACCGCTAACAGTAACATTTCCTTGAAGCAAAGATCCTCCAGTAACGTAAAGAGCACCAGCAGTAGCACCTCCATTCAACACAGAAGCACCGCTAACAGTAACGTCACCTCGGAACAAAGATCCTCCAGTAACGAAAAGAGCACCAGCAGTAGCACCTCCATTCAAGACAGAAGCACCACTGACAGTAACGTCACCTTGGAACAAAGATCCTCCAGTAACGAAAAGAGCACCAGCAGTAGCACCTCCATTCAAGACAGAAGCACCACTAACGGTAACGTTTCCTTGAAGCAAAGATCCTCCAGTAACGAAAAGAGCACCAGCGGTAGCACCTCCGTTCAAGACAGAAGCACCGCTGACGGTAAGGTCTCCTTGAAGTAAAGATCCTCCAGTAACGAAAAGAGCACCAGCGGTAGCACCTCCATTCAATACAGAAGCACCACTAACGGTAACATTACCTTGAAGCAAAGATCCTCCGGTAACGAAAAGAGCACCAGCAGTAGCACCTCCATTGAGTACAGAAGCACCGCTAACGGTAACATTACCTTGAAGCAAAGATCCTCCAGTAACAAACAAAGATCCTGATGTAATAGCACCATTAACATTTATAGTACCAGAGCTCATATCAGTAGCGACGACATTGCTAATGGTAGCAAGTGGTGCGTAGAAACTTGCAGAGCTGACTTTTGTGTTAACAATAATGTTAGAAGCAGTAATATTAGTTGCCAAAAGATCAGTTACAGCAAAGTTTCCAGCAGAGAGATTTGTTGTGACAACGTTGCTGATTGTAGCATTGGTTGCATTAAGAACACCAGAACTTACACTTGTGGATGCAAGAAGAGTAGATGTAGTAATACTGTTGCTTACACGCATTTCACCTGTTACATCAACGGTATAAGATGGAGCTGTGTTGTTTACACCAACATTTCCTCCTGTTGTAAAGATAGATCCAACTGTGTTACTGTTACCATAAGCAATAAAGTTTTGACTAATACTAGCAACACCACCAGAGAAGTTAGTATCAAGCAAATTGGTAGTAGTGATGTTAACGGTAGTAATGGTACCGGCTACGAACAAATCAGAAGACAAGTACATATTTGCACCAGTGATAGTAGAAGCAGACAACCAAGAAGTTCCAAGTGTGGAGAAAGAACCAAGAGTAGAATAGATACTTCCGTTAGTAATACCAACACTGTACATATTTTGAATAGAACTGTTAGTTACAGACAA
>Ga0102830_1000126_pt1 | contig 37183 bp, 50 predicted proteins | sample ColrivemetaGS703_FD_84511 | JGI IMG/M metagenome (GOLD analysis project Ga0102830, IMG submission 84511) | Estuarine microbial communities from the Columbia River estuary - Freshwater metaG S.703 | ecosystem: Environmental > Aquatic > Marine > Intertidal zone > Estuary | place: USA: Columbia...
ATAACTATAAATTCGCAATTTTCACTATTATTAATTGCTTTTAGCAAACTAGAAAACGATTTTTCAAAAAAATCTAACCTATCACATGTAATAAGACCAATGCCTATTTTGTTATTTTTTGTTTGCATATTGTTTTTGTAAAGTATCCATAAATTCCAGTAACTCATCTTGAGTTACCCCGACTGGATCATTTTGTGATGGTATATATTTGTGTTGATGATAAAAATAAGCAAAAGATAATTGTAATGATTTTTCGAGTTTATCGTTTTTGACATCCACATCTTGGAAGTTTATTTTTTCTATTTGAGTTGAGGACTCTTCAATATCATTTTGAGAAATGGTTGGGTTATAATGGTTGGGAGGATATACCTTTTCCTTTCTCAATTTTATTATGTATTCCAATACGTCTAAATTTTTACTATTAAAATATCTTTCATCAAAAAATTTAAAGTTTTTAACAATACCGGAATATAAAAAGATAAAATTTGTATTTAAATTTGGACTTAAATTTAGTTCCAAATTATTAGAATCGTCTTCTAATGTTATATTATTATTACCCGGTCCTGTTATAAACCATGTACCAAAGGTATTTGCCAAGTTTATGGTTTTATTAAAAATATCTGAATTTTTGATTGTTACGTTTGAATTAATAATAAAATAGTACTTAAACCCCATTATTCGTAATTGGGTTAATACATAATTTCTTAATGTAGCAAAGGAAACTTCTGTTGTGTAATGTTTATTTGATTTCGATGTTTTTTTCTTATTGCAAACAACCACAACATTGTCTTTCAATTCATCAGGAATTGAATTCAAACAATTTTGTAAGTCTAAATCTGAATATACATCTATTATGCCTATACCAATGTCTTTGTTTGTCATATTTTGTTAATGCTGTAAATTTCTTTAATGTAATCTGTTAATTCTTTTTTGTTTTTTATATCGATATTGTTGATATAACTTTCAATGTCATCCATTATGTTAACATATTCTAATTTTTTTTCCACTTGATCTGTGTTTATTTTAATATCAGGTTCTTTATAATCCAACCTAAAATTGACAGGTAAATGTTTTTGTATTTTAGAACTGAGTATTGTTAATTTATCAGAATCAATATGTGAATCGACCACCAAACTTATGTGATTTTTAGCAATTTTATTCTTTAATTCATCATCAGTATCTTCTCCTGTTAATATTTTATTTACAGATAATTTAAAATATTTTGGTGATATATCATTTTCTATAAATTCAAACTCATTTTTATCAATATCGTAGATATATACACCTCTGTCGTCTAATGTATCTCCAAAGTTTTGTTGATAAGGACTACCCAAATACATTATTTCGCCATTATCGTATTTTCTGTGATCTTTTTTGTGAAAATGACCAGACACGATGGTTTTTGCTTTTTTAAAAAGATCGTTTGAACTCATACCGTGTTCACACACCTTATAAGTGTTCATATAAAAAGAAACAATTTCAAAATGACCAAAACATACGTCAGAGTTTGGAATATCTTCAAATTTAGTACCCCATGGAACCAAAACTCCCTTTTTATTTCCCAGTTTAATCTCTTTTGGTTCTTTATCTATTATTTTTATATTAGACCAACCATCTAAAAGAGATATAGAGTTTACTAAACTATGATCTTTATAAAAACTATCATGATTACCGGCTAATATATAGATTTGAAAGTCTTTAAAACAATCAAAGAATTTTTTTGCGGTGTCTAATGTTGCTACCGATATTTCAGATCTATTATGAAATACATCACCACATATAACAATATCATTAATGCCTTTTTCTAAAAATTTTTTAGAACACCAGTCTGCAAACTCTAGTACTATGTTGTGCCAAACTATACTATCTTGGTTTAATCCTATGTGTATATCTGTGAAAAGTCCAATTTTACTATCTTTGATCATTACTATATAAATTTTTATTATTTTTGTAAACGTTTTGATTTTCTGCTATTAAAGACAATTCTTCTTGGTATTTCAAATGAGTTTCATTCAAATGTTTTTCTTTTTTAATTCTATTTCTAAATGCATTAAATGCTATTCGAGTAAAATACGAAAAAGGATTTGTTCCCTTTACTCTATCATACTTTTTTGACATTAGTGCTTTAAACATTCTAATTAATGCATCCCCAACCATATCTTCTCTGTAAGTGTAATTAATAAAGTTAGATGCATAGCTCAATTTGTGAGCAATTTTATTCACCATATCCGCTAAATTGTCACTCAATACACCACTATCATAATAGTGCATTATTTCTTCATCGAATTTTTTAGGCTCAACATAAAAATCTTCTTTTTTTGCCCCGTTCTTTTTTCTTTTTTTGGGCATTGCATCATCGAGTGCGATTAAATCTTCTTCTATATCAGCTATTCCGTCTACATTGGCATATATGTCATCATCGTCATCGTCTAATAATGATTCTGTTACATTATTATCATCAGACATGACATCATCGATATCGTCATCGACCAAATCGTCAATTAAATCTTCGTTATTGTATATTTTTTTCTTCATATTTAAATTTTTCTGTATCGTAAAGTTTTTTTCGTTCTTTTAAATGCGTTTTTCCATACTTGGTATTATCTGATATATCAAATATATTAGCCATTGTTTTGGTTGGGTGTAACCTAAGTGCTCTACCAATAGATTGCATTATTTTTATCTTGGCTTTTCCGGCTGATGCAAAAATTATATTATGTAAATTCGGTATATTAATACCGGTACTAAATATTTTAGATATTGCTACTACTATTATATCATTTTTTTCATTCATTAATGATCTAATATTTTCACGTTCTTCCATTTCTGTTGAACCTCTGATAAAATAGAAAGGTTTTTTCGTAATTTGTTCTAGTTTAGATACGATATTAATACCATGATCGATTCTATCGACCATTATTATAGTATTGTTTTGTAATTTATTAGCCAAATTACATATTATTTCATTCCTTCTATTGTTTTGCAGTAAAAAATCCATTTCGGATTGATATGCTTCTGCTGGTTTACTAAAATTTAAAGTTATTTTTGGTATATTCCTATGAATAACATTCAAAATTATTATTTTAAAATTAGATATAAATTTCTTATTCTTTAAATCTTCGGTTTTTTCTTGATATACGATGGGACCCAACTTTCCAATAATATTCCACTCATCTATAATGGTTGAGGGCATGGTTCCCGTGAAACCGAATTTAAAAGGAGTTTTAATAAATTTAAAAACACTGTTAATCTCATTATTTTTCTTAATGCAATGACATTCATCAACCATTAATATTTTAACATCATCTAAAATAGATAGATCGGTTTTATCGGATAAAAGAATTTGGGTTCCTGCTATAATAGTTGTTGCATCTGGATCTGGTTTGTTGTCACCCGACCATTTGGTTACCTTTGTCATTCCATATGATATGAAATCAGCACAAGTTTGTTCCACCAACTGTATGGTTGGTACCGTAACCAACACTAATGCATTTTCGTTTTTTAAATTCTCTCTCAAAGACTCTATTAATCCTGCCATAATGAGAGTTTTACCACCAGCAGTTGGTATTATCACAACCCCATTACCTTTTTTCAAAGCCTTTTCGATAGATGTCTCTTGGTGCGACCGATATGTTAGGTCGAATCTTTTTATAATGGGTGAATCAAACCCTAAATTTTTTAATTGTTCAATCTCAACATCCAATTCCACCTGTATTTGATTTGCTTGTAAAAAAGCAAGAACATTATCTAATAAACCAGAATCACACTTACCTGATGGTGTAATTGCATAGACCCTGGGTTGAGAAAACCTAGAATTTCTTCTAAATGCTGGATTTGGAGCAGAAAACCTATCACGTATTCGGTTTAATACAGAACTATCACAATTTAATTGTAATTGTTGTTTTGTTTTATTGGAATACTCGATTTTAACCATATTATGTTGTTTCGAGTTTTTCCAAATCTACGGCATTTTTGATATCGTAAGTTAATGATCTACATATATTTTCAACCTTTTCAAGATATTCAATGATAATTTCGGTTTCTTTTATTTGTTCATCTATTTTTAATATAGAATCCGAACTTTCTATTTTTCTATCTAATGCTGCTTTTGGTAAATTGGAAGGTATTCCACTATCTTGTAATGTTTTTAAAACATCTGCTTTTAAATGTTTTTTCTTAGTCTCTAAACTACTTTTAAGTCTCTTTTGATCTATTAGTCTAGCCACCCACTTATGTTTAATAGCAGGAAGCATTAATTGCTTCTCTAATAGATTAATTCTATCTAAAACTAGATCAGAATTAATCTCATGTTTAATTTTTTCAAAAAAATCCATAAGTTATATAATAAATAGATTATATACTATGATTAATAAATATCAAGAGCTTGTAAAAAAATTGTTAGAAAATAATTCAGTGTCTAATGTTATGGGTACTGCGCAAACATCTGTATACAATTCAAATGATCCAGTAAGTAAAGATACATACGAAAAAGGATATAATATAAAACCAACTTTATTAGGTTCTAAAGTTATAAAAAGAAAATTTCCAGAACTATTAACTAAAAAAACAAAAAAAAATAAAAAATGATAGATTCTGGACATTGGATATTAAGCGAAGGGGTAGTAATAGACGAAACAACATTTGGTTTTTTATATGAAATAACAAATAATATAAACAACAAAAAATATATAGGAAAAAAACAATGCATATCCAGAATTAAAAGGAAACCCTTAAAAGGTAAAACTAGAAACCGAATAGATTTTAAAGAATCCGATTGGAAAACATATACTAGTTCTTCAAATGATTTAAACGAAGATATAAAAAACCTTGGAAAAGAAAATTTTACCTTTAAAATATTAAGAACATGTAATTCTAAATGGTCATTAGCTTATTTTGAAATAAAAGAACAGATTGACAACGATGTTTTGTTGAGAAATGATTATTACAATGGCATAATTAATGTAAGAATTGGAAATGCACCAAAAATAGAGTTGGATATTTATAAAAATAAAGTAATTATATAGTATGAGTTGTATTTATTGTGATTCCAAATCTTATGGTAAAGGGTGTATTTTCTCACCTACCAACACTCATGTACACATGGATAACCACAGTAAATGTATTTATTGTTCATCTAAGTATGTAGGAAGCGGTTGTTTATACAATCCCTATGGAAAAAACCATGTCAAATCCCCAGAGTTCACAAACAGAATACAAGAACAAATAAAAAAATCTTCCGTTCTATCTTATTTATACGAAAAAGTTAAAACCTTATCCAATACAACCACGCTATCCCCTCTCAACAGATTTTACAAAAGACTTTCAGAGATAATTAACAATAGTGGACAACCCTTGTTGGAAGCATTTGAATTGCAAAATAAACCAACGTTTGATAACATATCAAAACAACAGTTTATGGAAGCTATTAATGTTAAAAATAAATTAGTTGAACAATACTCCGATATTAACAATACAATCACGAAAGCAAATTTATTTTTACCTAGCGAAATAGTGGAAGAAATTTTAATTGATGCTATTATAGATAGCTGTGATAGAACAAAAGATTAAAAATTATTTTTCATATTATTTAAAAGAAAACGTATTAGTTTTTGATATTTCTTGTTATATAGATGAACTGTCTGTTCATGTATTAGATTTTGCGTATGATTGGGATCTTTTTAAAAACGGTTTAATTAAATGTAGCGACAAGTTAATAAAAGAATTATTACAACGTAAAATAAAATCTGAATTGGAAGATTTTATAAAAGTTTCAAATGAAAACAATTGTAAAATTTTATCATATTCATTCGATACAGCAAATGTAAAAGAATGGCATAGTTTTTACGAAGAACCAAATAAAATGACAAAAATGTGTAAAAGTATTTGTAAAAAAAATTTACCCAATTTTGTAGAGTTTAAAACTAATAAAAAATTATTTACAAATAAAAAAGGGTCGTTTTTGAATTTTACTTGTATTATACCTTCGGGAGAAGATGAAGAATTTTTGTTAAAAAAACTTGACAAATTAAAAAATATTAATAAGTAGTTTTGGTATTTCTTTATTATTAGGTAATTTTAAATAAAATTGAAAAACCAGTTGACATTTTTTTTATAGGTATTATAATTCTATTTATAGAGAGAATAAATTAAGAATATATTAGTAATATTTCTTAATATTTATGAAGTCTTTTTTAAATTTACTAATTCTTTTACCGCATCTTCAAAAGAAAAATTTTGAACCCCCATTACAGATCTTTTATTTTCCTTTGGTTCAGGTGGGCATATACTTCTCATTTTCGCAAAAACATCTTTTTCTAATTTAACTATGTTCGGATCCCTTTGTATATTTGGCATGTTTCCGCCAACCGATAAATTGGTAATAGCAGTTTTTTTTACTTGCTTTGAATATATCTCATCTAAATTCATTTATGCGCAATTTTCTACTAAATTTGCTTCCGCGTCTCGTCTTTCTAGCAAACCATTCATATTTTTCCCTTCCCATATCCTCTTCATTTTCCTAATTTGGGCCGCTATTGCCTTATATTCTTTATTTGGTACCAAATCCCTTATTTTGCGCATCTCCAGCCTAGACGGTCCATTTAGGCTTGTTCCTCGGTTGAATACTATGGACACTATCGCGCCGTATGCATCAGGTGAAAGTTTTTCTAACCCTGGAAAGGTTTTTTCTGCTAATGATGCGAATTTTTTCCAGGTTACATTGTTAAATATTTCAACAGCGGTTTCCCAAGTTACCGTTATTCCAGCTTGTCTTAATACTTTGGTGTATTCTTTACCGTTTTGACCGGTTTTTCCACTAGCTTTTTTTATTAAATCTAATTTGTCAGCTGGCAGAAAGTGAAATATTTTTGATAATTCTAATGGAGTATAATATGCACAATCTATACCTATTCCAATAGTTGGCCCCGATGCACCTTCTGGCCAAGTAAAACGAGAAAGATATTTTTCATAATAGATTTTACCTCCCCCAACTTCATATTTTAAAATTAATGATAATGCTTTATTTGATGGTTCCATGGTATGTGATTAGTTATCAATTGAATAATCTTTTTCTTTTGTGTTTGTGGTAATAACAGTTACTTCATTTACATCTATTTCTTCTTTAGAAGATATATTTTCGCTTTTATATTCGACGATATTCGAAGAGTTCATACGATAATCTAAAACCGTTTGTACGCCCAAATAACTTGCAATAATTACTGCTAATATTTTTATAGTTTCTGTAAAAATAGTAACAAATGCGGGTGTTAAAGTCGGATAATATGCTGTTAAAAACAAAACACCTATACTCAGAATATAAAAAAATGTTAGTATAATAACAGAACAAAAAACAACATAGAATTTTTTAGATGACAAGAAATTAATTTTACTTAAATCTTCTTTATATTTAGGCGGAGTGTTCGGTGGATGACTTCCAGACTGTAACATCGAAGTTGCTGATTTTGCTATGTTTATTAAATTAGGCCACATATAATAATACTTATTCTTTATGTCATTAAAATACCGTCTCTATCTAACTTGAGATTAATCATACCTTGTCCGTTTGTTTTATAATAATATATACAGACTTTATATTGGTTTAAATCTGGGTTAGGATAAACATCAACCTTAATAACCCGAACTCTAGGTTCATATTTGCGTATTGTGTTTATTATGTTATCACCCAAACTTTTTCCAACAAAGGAATTTACCGAATCAAACAAATATTCATCTAACGATGCGCCAAATTCTGGATTTAATATTTTTTGACCTTTTTTTGTTGAAAAAATATTATAAAATGATGCTCTAATTGCAGCATCATCATGTAAAACCAATATATCATCAGTTGGGACAGCATTTAAACCATCACCGATAGATTTTGACACCGATACATCCAATGCCAAATCTGTATAAAGATGAGAAGTTTTAATATGTTCAGTTTGCAGATTAAACCCATCTGAATTTCTAATTTTTGGTTTTATTAAATTATCTAGTCGAACTGTAGCCATATTAGATAAATACTTATGTAAATATAAGTATAATAGTCATGAAAAAATATAACAAATTCGAAAATTTAATAGAATCTGCGTTCACACATTTTTCTAATGGTGGATTTAGAGAAGGTTCAGCGGTTAAACTAAAAGGTGCATTTTTTAATTCTCCATATTTTCAAAGGCATTATAGTGGACATGCCGGATTTTCTGAGTGGTTAAAGTCTATGGTCGATCAAGACTATTATTTTTTCATAAAAAGAGTAGTTGGGGGTGGATCAGAACAAAACGTTAAAGATGCCAATACAAACGAAGGATCGGGTGATGTATTTTTGGTATTGAAATGCGACCCTAGATCGGTATATGCTCCAACCGAAATGTCGGAATTCACTGTCCCAGGGGATTTTGAGATAATTGAGGTTTTGGACTTTGGTGTTAATTTACCACCAGTACAAAGCGTTAAAAATAAATACGAACAACCCATTGGCACTAAACCAGAGATTGTTACGGTGAATATTAACCTTGGTAATCAACCAGAGGATAATTCTCTACCAACAAAAAATATTGCAATTAAACAATAGTTTTCGATAGAGCTATAACACAACAGAAAAAATTGATTTCGTGGTCTAATACTGATGTATCTCGGTATAAATGTTCCCCGATCTCTAGTAATAGTACTTTTTTAACGATTTCATCTATTTTCGATGAAAATATTATATTAAACATATCTCTCATCAAAGATTGATAATCTGATCCAAAATCGAGTTCGTGTGATATAATATATTTTCTTATATCTAAAACCGATTCTTTAAGAATTAGACTTTTTACGACATTTTGAGCATGTACTACAGTGTTATTGCATGCGGTGGATAGATTTAAAACACCATCAATAGAGAAACGTTGAAGATCATTGATACAACGTCTCAAATCCAAGTTTCTTTTTTGTAAGAAAATTTTTAATTGCTTTTTGGTATTATCGTCTACTGTGACATTTTCATTTTCCAAAATATACAAGCATCTATTATAAGAATCTTCCAATGTCGGTTTCAAATTGAAAATTAAGCACCTAGACTCTAATGGTTCGATCACCTGATTATAATAATTGGCAGTTAAGATAAATCGAACATTATCCGAATACTCTTCCATCACATTTCTCAAAATACGTTGACCCTCTTTGGTTAACCCATCTGCCTCATCTAAAATAATAACTTTTATGTTACCATCGATAGACCGTGTTTGGGCAAATGTAGTTACTTTATTTCTAATGGTGTCTACGCCATTTTCGTCCGATGCATTAATGTAAAGGTATTGACACTTTAATACATCATTTACAATTATTTTAGCCAGTGTTGTCTTTCCGGTGCCTGGAGTTCCCCATAAGAAAATATGTGGAGTTTTATCATCTAAAACATCAAAAAACTTTTTATTGTCAGTATTTAGAATTATATCTGACATCTTCGAGGGTCTATATTTTTCGACCCATAGTGATTTATACTTTAGCATTCCTATATCATAGGGCATGCTTTTTATAAAATCAATCAATAATTAATTGCTTACCTTGAAAATTTCTAGAAACTACTTCTAGCATTTGTGGTTTGGTATTAAATTCATCAATTGTAGTATCCGACTCCAATTCGGTCAATTCATTATCATCGGAATTGTGGACATCGGTGCAATCATTTGTAATTATTTCAGTATTCATACTAAGTATATTTAGTATATCAAACTATAAATCAATGGAAAATAATAACGAAATAGATTCTAACAGTGAAATAGATTCAATAATAGAACAATTAAAGAGTGATTCTGTTCCATCTACCGTAGTACCAAAGCAATCAAATATTGATGAAGTAACAGATGATAATGTTAATGCATTTGTTTATAAGAAATCCGTTGAGCTTGTTAGTGCAAGTTTAGGAGCAGTTCAAACAATTAGAGACAGTGTATTGACTGGTGTTGATCCAAAGGAAATAGCTGCTTTATCACAACTTATAAACGCAACAACAAAGGCATTAGATACACTTAACCATATAAATATACAAAACAAAAGAAGTAAAACTAATGTGGAAATGAAAAAAATGGAATTAGAGGCAAATAAAATGATAGCATCTAAGATACCACAAACCACTAATATTCTTATAGCATCTAGGGATGAGATATTAAATGGTTTAAATGGTAAAAAAACATTAAAAAACGACGATGTTATAGATATGACATTAGAAGATATTAAAGAAGACTAAGTATATAGTATGAAATTCAACAAAATAGTAAAAAAATTATTAAACGAGGCCCCTATATCAACCTTTGTAACCAAAGATGGTCAGGTTAAAAATATAGATTTGCATATAACAGACAAATATATGCAAGATTATCAAGGTTTAATAACTCATGTTAAAAACATAATTTCTCAACTACAAGACCCTGATACACAGAATAAATTTTTAGAAGATTTGAAATTAAATGAAAGATTTAATTACTTTTTAGATTCTTTTTATAGAAAAAGATTTGAAGAGTTTTTAAACGATGTAAACGTTTAATTTTTAATTTAAAAAATATAATAAAAAACCCCATTTCTTTCGAAATGGGGTTTTTTTTGAGCTTTCGACCTGTTCTAACTTATTAGAGATAGATGCGACCTGTGTCAGGAGCAAAGGCATTGCCAAGTCCTTTAACAATAATGATATGATAGTAGAGATTAGCACCGAAGATGTGATCTACTACACCATAACGAGTCATAAGACCAACTCTTGGGGAGAAGTCGTTAGGACCAATTGTTCTTTGGATCATGACCGGAATATAAGGACAATAGACGATACCAGTGTCATAATATTCAGTTCCTTTGAAACCTAAAAGGGCATATTCTAATGAGTCTGTGCGTTGGCCATCAAGATACTGAGCATCTGTACGAGTATCGCGGTATACCGTGAAACGTCCACCGAGAGTACCAACCTTGGCAATGCCAGTAGGTTGAGTATTCACGTTGCCGTTTGTAGGCATCCACTGAAACTCTGGTAACATCTCAAAGATTGCGCAAACGCGAGGTGTAGCGATAACAAAGTTAGCACTACCACGGCGATTGCGAATTGCGATGCGATTTGCCTCGACAATTACTTTGCTATAGAAGTCACGATTACGCTCACCTAACCAACGTGCGTCGGCAGATGCTGCGTACCAGAAGCTGTATCCATTTCCTGCACCGGCATTGAGAGCAACTTGAACCATACGAATAACCATTTCGCGGTCGATTTCGGCTTGAATTTCATACGACATAGCGTTTGTCAATTCACCATCGATATCAAGACCGTTCATATTCTTCAAATCTTGCTCAAGTTCAACAGACCAGCGAGCGGCGAGACGGCGTGTGCCAGCCTCGACTGCTGTTTTGGAGAACTCGACAGTAACTTGTGGAATATTACCAGTTAATTCGAATTGACTGAGAATAGCTGCAACACCTTTATCGGAGTCAAGGACTTCGAAATCGGCATTTCCTTGAAAAAAGGAAGAGCTAGTACCAGTAAATCTAGTATCTAAGTATTGATAGCCTAATTCTTTGCCTTTTCCGGCATCGGGTCCTGATGAATGTTCAGCATAAGAACGGTCAACACCGTCCCTACCTGTGGTGGTTTTGCCATTAGCATAACCATCAAGTCCATTAGCACCTAAGCTATCTGCCTCATAGCGGTAACGAAGAGCGAAGGCCAATCCTACGGGTCCACTCATTGGCTGAACACCAACGATTTCATTAGTGATCAACTCAGGGAATGTACGACGAACCATTGGAATTAAAACCTTTGGTAAGCGTTGATCTCCTGTTGCATAACGATCTCCTGCGGTAACCGTTCCGGGAGGTGAGTATAAAGCAGTGCCGGGTGAGCCAAAAGCTCCACCAGAACCAGCGGAATTACCGCCTTCTTCAATACACCATCTTTCTTGGTTTTCCATGAGGATCGCTGTTGTTAAACGTGCATGCTCGTCTTCGATTGGCGCAACCTTATCGGATGTGTAATCGAGAACGGGTGCCCATTTCTCAACTAACTGTTGAGCACGTGATCTATCGATGTAGCCTGTGGCTGGATTAACATTTCTCATAATTTATTTATTTTTATTTACCTTTCTATGGATATAGAATCAAGAAAAACAGATGCTTTTCTTCAACTGGAAATTTTTAGTATCTACTAAGTTCATTAAGATAGTTCGAAACTGGATTATATTCTTCTGTATTAGATACAGATTCTGTAATCACAGATGGTGTTGCAGGGATTTTTGCATCTCTGCTTAAAGCCTTGTTTTTGGCTTCTTGAACAAGATCGGAAGATTTTTCTTCTTCTCCACGTTCGAACATCTCAACGACATAACTGAAGTTCTCTTCGATGTAAGAAGAACTTTTGTCGTTCAATAGATTAAAAATGAATTCTTTTTTAGCGGATGGCATTCCTTTAGTTTTCTTTTCTAAAAGAACAGCATTTATATTAACTTTGAGTTTTTCGGAAAGCATATGGTTTTCTTTGTATGCCTCATTTAATTTTTCATTAAGTTCGTCAATTTTTGTTTTACCTTTAGAAACCACCGATTTGACGCTCTCGTTAATATAATCGGAATCAATACCGACCAATTCTCTAATTTTATCAAGCTGTTTGCGAGCATATGTATTTTGCACAGCTTCTTCTAATTGTAAATTTGGAACTTTTTTGTCCAAATAAAGATCTAAATAGTTGCTGATCTCAGAAACCATTTTAGTTGAAAATTTATTAGCTTTTTCGTTGATTGCTTTTCTGTAGAAAGAAACCACATTTTTTAATTTGGATGTGTGGTTCTCAGTAAGAGCATTTACAACTTTTTGTAATTTATCAGAATGATCAGTATCGATTGCTTCTAAAAGTTTTTTAAGTTTAACCGCATGGTCATCGTCTTGTTTTGCTAAGACACTTTCAACTTCTAAAGAAACTCTAGCATTTACTTTTTCTTCTACGGCACTTTCAAATGCTTCGGTAATTGCTTTTGCTGTTTCTTCGTTGATTACACTTTCATCGACTTGTTTTAAGATTTCTGCAAATTTATTCATAAAATGTATATTATTATTTATCTTTCGTATGTTACAATTTAATTAAAAATTTAAATCGGTTACTTCTTCAAAATTTCCATGATCAGATGCGATCCATACTTTTGGGTAATATTTATTATCATTCATATATTCTTTAACAGATGCTAATGCTTCATCTTCTGATTTAAAGATACCCAAATGTTTTCCATCTATTTCAGAAACAGATGTACGATTACCTAAATGTCCATGTGGTTGTAAAACAATATCTCCACTTTCCGGTTCGTTTGAAACTTCTTCTTCTGTTGAAAAATTTTCATCCGCGTTTGGATCAAAAGTAGAATCATCCACATCATCTAAATATTCTTTAATAACTTTTTTCTTTTTTTTATTAGCACAAGGGTTGCAACAATCTTTGTGCATTTTTTTAACTTTTGCTTTTATTTTTTTTTCAATTAAAGTTTCAAGAGTTGAATTTGCCGAAGAATAATTCTTTTCGCAAATTTGTGTTATAAACCTAGAGATGTCTTTTCGCAATTCCATAATATATTATTATTTATCTTTGTTATATCGCAATTAAAGTTTTTTTATTGCATTAATGAATGTAATAAATTGTTCTTTTAAATATTCGTCTCTATTTTTGTTAGGTAATTTCGAAATAGATTTTTCAAATGTCTCATAAAAAGGTTCAAACTCGCCGCTATCAGAAAGCACCCATTTCTTAGATTCCAAGATACCATTAACGAATGCGGTTGGTACGGAGGGATCAGCAACAACATCAATAGCAACCAATCTAAAATCAGAAACAATACCAACGCCTTGTTTATTATTATCAACTCGACCCAATGCTCTAGAAGAGACACCCAACTTAACACCGTCCATTATTAATGAACGAACAATCTGTCCCATCGGTGTTGAAAGAATTTTTGATTTGCCTTCAAAAATATCACCGTTTTGTTTTAATTCGGTGACCATGTGGCAAGCTCTTTCCAAGTTTACTTCAGGAGAAGATGGGTGATTTAATTCACCAGTTGATCTACTGTTAGAAATCATATCAGAAGTATAACGATTAACCTCTTCGACCATTTGTTGTCTTGGATAAATTCTATTATTTCTATTTGGTTTATCTGCCATTAAAAATGGACCCTGTATAAAAAGATTTGATGGAGAATTTCTATTCTTTTCTTCTACCAAATATTTAAGCTCATAACTTGGCGATTCAACTAATAGATTGTAGGCGTTACTCATATAATATCAATATTACTTATACTCCACTTGATCATTTTAAATGGTTTTCATTAAAAATTAAAAATAAGTATCCTTTTTTTTCTGCATATTTTCTAGCAGCATCCCATTTTGCGCAATTAATAGCATAGTTATACTTTTCATAAAGTATGGTAGATTGTTTCTTTCTATTAGTAATAGTAGGAGGTTTTGTTTGTTTTTCTGGTTTGACTTCTATTAAAACTTTCCGAGTAGAACTATCTTTCATTTTTATTTCTGCTACCAAATCAACAAAATATCTATGCAAACGACCATCCTTTGGTGATTGGTATGGAACAACCACAGATTCAGATCCCCAGGTTATAACATTTTGGCTATTGTCTAAATATCTAAATGATAATAGTTCCAACGAACTTCTATATATTACTGGTAATGTTCCTTTATATTTATTTGGATTTTTGGGATGGAATATCCCTTGTATGTAATTTTTATTTTTTTTACCTAATGTTTTCATCAACCAATAAAGAAACGAACGGGGTCAGTATCTACGTAATTACTCATTAATTCTTTTTCCAATTCGTCTTTTTCTTTCAATCCTTGTGACATAACATCTTGGTAATTTACCGTTTGACCTCCAAATAAATTAGTACCAGTATACTTTCCTCTAGTGTGACCCATTGCAATTTTTACAAGTGCGCTGGTGTATCTAAAGACCCAAAGTTGAGATACTAAATCTTTAATCGGTTTTTGCACCTTACATCCCAAAAGACCATAATAAATTACACTATTATTTGGTTCCGGTAATATTTTTAGAATTTGATTATCTGGATTGAATCTAATATAAGGTTTTAATGCCAATAATTTTTCTCTTGTATCTAACCAATCTTTTAAAACATGCCATGTCACAAGATCATAACCAACATTACCTAAAAGATGTCCGAAATATGCTTGTTGAGCTATTGTGTGTTCAATTGTAAACAAAGTATTAACACCACTGGAATTGCCTTGTTCTATAGAAAAAACATCTACTACTTTTCTATAATCGTCTAAATCAAAATCATAACCTTCTGATGAATTTGGCATTGAGGGATCCGCTGGATTATTCATTTCTGGTGTTATACTAAAGAGTTTATCTATTCGAAGACCAACACCTCTTTCATATAAATCAGATCTAAAAATTAAATATTCTTCTGTTACGCCGGAAAATTTAGTAAACCATTCTATTGCAATGTCTATCAATTCATACATCTGCTCACTACTAATTTCTATTTGTATCAAAGGTTCTCCCAATGTTCTTCTTATTCTTTGGGCTAAATGATCATAGCTTTTAATTTTAGAATTAAAAGTAGTACTACCGTGGAATGAGTTTGGTAAAACGGACATATATTATATTTACTAAAAATTTATTTTATTCTGTAACTTCCGCCTCTGATTCTTCACCTTCAACATATTCATCAGAAGGCGAAGTCAAACCAAATCTATCTATTTCTTGTTGACATTCTTCCTGAGTCCCTGTAAATAAAATACTCTGTGTAGAGATTGATTTGTTTGTTTGCTCAAAAAATATAATATTGGTTCCATCATGGACGAGCTTCCATGCATCTGATTCGTCATATGACCAGTTGTTTTCGTTGGGTGAGATTATCATGGTATTGTTACGGAAAGTGTTGAGGTTGCGGAGTTATAAGTCGCTGTTGATCCAACGGGAAGTCCCGTCAAAGTAATAGCTCCATAAGTTTGAGATGTAGTTCCTTGGAAAAATCTGAAGGTTGTTACGCCAGATGGCGGGGAAACATTAAACGAAACCACCAACGAAAGATTCCCAGATTGAAATGTTGCGGTTGCCGTTGAAGCTCCATTGGTTTTTCTGGCTCGAATGAACCCAGCCGTGATGGTCGTTGATCCCGTGTAACTCAGCGTTGACGCAGTTAAATCTAAGTATCCATTTCCCGTTTTGTTTAGGTTTCCGCTCCCTGCAATATTGCCCGTCACTGTTATCGTGGGTGCGCCTGTGGTGCGATATTGCAAAGTAGCTCCAGCGTTTATTATAAAATTATTCGGCAAAGTTACATTGTTTGGTGTAATAATTTGCGATGCTGTCTGAGCCGTAAACGATCCAGTTCCAAAAGCATTGCCTGACATATAAGTTATTGTCCCCAAAGAAGATATTGTTCCACCAGTATAAGTATTGTTGCCGCCGATAGTTATAGCCTGAGAGCCGTTTTTAAAAATCGATCCCGCTCCACTAATAACTCCATTGAGCGTGACGATTGATGAAATTATAAGTTGCCCTTGATTAATTATTGTTGGCCCAGTATAGTTAGCTCCTCCCGTTAATGTTAAACCTCCAATTCCATTTTTTACAAGACCAATTGTGCCGCCAATTGCATGCGAAATAGTTGTCGCGGAGTAGCACATGAATTGACGAAATGTTGCTGATGTGCTGATTATAGCACTAACCACACTTGTACGTACTCTGGCTGAAAGTGATTCTGTGAGCGTCATCCTACGATTATATAAAGAGTATTTACAGCAGGAGTTATTGCATTATAACCCGCTTGTGTAATTTGCATCATATTGCTGATCATTGTGGAGTTAGCTACTCCTGTTATGTTTGAAGAAACATATGCCGAACTAGCAGCAAATGTAGTTTGCCAATTTGCAGAATTTGATCGAACTGTTGTATAGGAAGAATCCCAATTTGCAGAATTTGATCTTACAAGAGTAGTTGCTACTGTATCTCCTGCAACTATTCCTGTTAATTTGCTGCCATCACCATAGAATGAACCAGTTGCTGAAAGATCACCTAATATTGTTCCAGTTAATGTGCCTCCACTTAATGGTAAATATTCTCCACTTGAAGATGCCCAAGACGCACTCAATGAACCTACAGTAAGATATGTAGATTCCCAATTAGCCGTCAATGCTCTAACCTCGGAATCTGGACCAACAACACCAGCAGCAATCACACCCGTTAAATTACTACCATCTCCGTAAAAATAACCTTGAGCACTTATATTATTGACATAAGTGAAATCATTAGCGTGTGAACTTAAATTTGAACCAAGGGTAAAAACATTTTCATGTGATATTAAATTATTTTGACCTCCCAAAATAACCGAATAATCCGAATTAAATGATATTTTATTATCTAAACCGTTTAATATTGTTGAAAAATCTGAATCAATGTCATTATTTTCACCATTTATTACCGTAGATCCGCCACCATTAACATCGTTATTATATCCCCCTAAAACATTTGCAAATGCTTCACCTATAGTATTGTTACCATACTGTGTATTAACACCGCTTAAACTTATATCTAATATAAACGGCAAATTACTATCATTAGAAAATGATTTGATTGTATCGTCAGTAGTTTTTATAAATAATTTACCATCATAAACATTTATGGCAATTTCTCCGGAACTCAACGAAGTAAATGTTGGAACTACGCCAGATACGTAATTTTTTTTGTGTAAAATTGTTGAACTGTTAGACATTTATAATATTTATTCTAAAAAAACCTGTAAAATACTAATTTTTATTATTAAATTTTTTTAATTGTTTAATAACCGACATTTGTTTTTTATTTAAAACATCTGATTTATAACTTTCGGTTGTATTGTTTGTTTTTTTAATAAAATTTATTGAAGCTTTTAAAAATTTTTTAATATTTTTCCACATGATCTATATATTTATAATAATAAACATAATTTCCATAAATATATTTATTATTTATGAAAATGTGCAGATGTAACGTGGCGATCTTCTTGTCTAGCTTCTACTGCTTTTTTTGCAATATCTAATGGATCGTCTATATATGCCCTAACTCTATATGATCCCCAGTGATCGTATGTCCAAAGTTTATTTTGACCAGTTGGATACATGTATGCAACAATGGCATGGCCGCTTGATTTTTTCTTTTTTGTATTTGTATAATCAAATTGATAACCAACAACTTCCGACCAAACATTATACTTTCTTAGACCTTCTCTAAATGCAATTGCAGTGGGTAAACATGCATTTTTCTCTCTTTCCATCCATGCATCTGGATTAGAAGGAGTAAAGATCGATGCACATGAAGTTAAAAATGACAAAAATAAAAATATTAATATTCGTTTAAACATAGTTTATATATTTATACGAAATTATATTTTTAATCTTTTAAAGACTATTAATCCATTTAAAAGACTCATTAATCTTTTCAGAAAAATCTCTTCCGAGTACTTCGTGATAATCCTTTTTCAACGGCTCTACTTTGTTTCTAATCTCATGATCTCCATAAGGCCAGCCTAATTCGTGCTCTTTGGTATATTGTTCTACATTATCGAAGTCATGATCGAAAGGCTCCTCTTCAAGGTATTTCCAAATACTATTCATAGTTCCTTTGGGATTTTTCGTGAGTTCCTCAAAATGAACAAAATGTAATTGGCTTTGATATCTTTTTACAGCATCAGAAAGTCTTTCAACAGCAATTCCAAGTGGGGGAATGTTCAACCACCCTTGTGCTCTTTTTTCTACTGTAGTCCAATTTTGTGGAGATTGTTTTTCAACACCAGTAAAGGGAAAAGGATGTTGACGCCATTTCTTTTCAAATGAAGAAAGAATTCCTCTCATATCTCTTACAGGAACTAGCACCTTTGCATTAGGCCAGATTGCAAATAGCATATCCAAATGACCAACCCAAGAACGACATTTATCAGCTACTACAGGACGATCTGTCAATCTATTAAAGGCATTTTCACACCCTCCTTTGACATAATCATAGAACAATGTTTCCCCGTCTTGAGGATTTGGGATAGTTTTAAATTCTTCTGTAGCAGAAAATTGCCGAGCAATATAACCGATTTCATGAAGACCGCTGGTGGCTGTGGAATGAACTCTAGGATTCTGTGCTAGGATATTCATCAAAAGGGTAGAACCTGAACGTGGAAGACCAGAAACGAAGTGAATAGTTTTTGACATATACTATATTTTATTAAACTTAGTAAAGAAATCAATAAAAAACCTCGAAAGATTTTAGTCTTCCGAGGTTTTCTTGTTTATTTAGGTAGGGTTAGAGAGCAAATTCGACTACAGAATTGTCTTTCCAGCCAGCGGATTTGCCTTCCTTGCGGAGAGCAACAACTTGTTCGTGTTGTTCTTCTGTTAAGTGAATTTGAGTTACACCTTTAGGAATGTTATCAGCAGCTTGTTCGGTTTCGAACATGCGATTAATTCTTCCCATTGGTCCTACGAATGCGTGTTGTTTTTTGTTCATAATTTTTATGGTAGATCCTTTATAACTGTTACGTTATTGTTTCCTTGGAATGATAAACCAGTCCCAGCTGTCCAAGTTCCATCCGTTGCTCTGGCATGAATGGTTAGAGGACTTGCTGTGCTTAGGAATGCAGCATATCCCTCATTAAATGCGGTTTGTTCCATATAACAATTCACAGTAGATAAATTAGCATTATAACCAAATGCATAGAATCCGATACTTGTCACAGAATTTGGAATAGTAACTGAGGCGAGTTGGTTACTAGCGAATGCATAGTCTCCAATACTAGTCACAGAATTTCCAATAGTGACTGATGTAAGTTGGTTCATATAGAATACAAAGTTTCCAATACTAGTCACTGAATTTGGAATAATAACTGAAGTGAGTGGGTTATTATAGAATGCATTGTTTTCAATACTAGTCACAGAATTTGGAATAGTAACTGAAGTGAGTTGGTTACTCTGGAGTGCATTAGGTGCAATATAAGAAGCAGAGGAACCAATGTCTACATAACCTGCAATGCCTTGATTTGCTTTCCAACCACTTGGAACATTTCCATTTACAGTAAACAGAACATTTCCTGAACTGTCATAGATGGTTGTATCAACAGGACTAGTAAAGCCACCACCGCCACCACCACCTCCACCACCCACTGTTCCAGCAGATAGTTTACCAAATATTTTTATGTTTGCGTTGTTTGATTGTATTAAGTTTGCCATATATTTTTTATATATTATTTAGTTTAAAAAAAACTCTAGAACGGGATTGGACCATTCTAGAGTTTATATTTTTAGTCTGTTACAAGTTTCTTAGAACGATCCTCCATCAATTAGGAAATCGACGAGTTCGGATACACCAGAAGTACCAGTAATAGTACCAGTAACAACAGTGTTTCCGCTGATGTTTACATTAGCCGCCAATAAATCAATATCGTTAGTTGAACCGTTTGAATCAATAACAATATTCTGCCCAGGTCCGAGGGGGAGGCCGGTTGTGGTAATTGTATAATTACCAACAAGATTAGAAGCTGTAATACCATCTAAACCGTAGGTTGTATCCGAAGTTTGTGCATCATTAACAACCTTTACACTCGAACCTTCTATTTCTACGTGTGTACCAGTAGTGTTAAGTACAAAGTCAGTCGATTGAACTTGTAATTTATCAACAACTGTGGCGTCAGCATTAAATGTAGCTGAACCATCAACAGTTAATGCACCAGCAGCAGAAACGCTAGAAGCGAATGTTGCAGCATTAGTTACATATAATGTTGATCCTAATGTAGTAGCACCATCAGCATCAAGCGTACCAGTGAAATCACCGTTTACAGCAAAGATGTTTTGTGATGCAGAGATATTACCAAAGATTGTTAATGCCTCATTTGGAGTTTCGGTATTAATACCGACCTTACCATCTTCAACATACAATGTTGTATTGGCTCCACCACCATCAACTGACATTCCACCAGCAGCATAAATTGTGCCAGTAGCAGAAATATTACCAACAACTGTTAATTTTTCATTAGGAGTAGCAGTACCGACACCAACATTACCACCATCTACAATGATAAAAGCGGTTGCGCCATCATCTTGAAATTCCGCAATGTTAGTTGCACCAGTTTGGTTAACAACTAAAGCAGTTGTAGAACCAGCATTTATAACGCTAAAGGAACTAGTAACCGAGGTTGTTGTTTCAAGTGTTGATATATCACCAAGAACTGTGAAATCACCAGTAACAGTCAAGTTACCACCAATCTCAACGTTTCCGGATGTATTGATAGTATCAGAACTAATACCAGTAGAAACAGTTAATCCACCGTTGAGGACAACTGCATCTGATTCAATTTTTTCAACAAAGTATGTATCAACGTGTGATGATAAAGCAGTAGTTGCTGATCCACCGCTTGCTCCAAGGTCATCAACATATTTTTTAGTTGCTGCGTCTTGGTCGCTTATTGGGTTAAGAACATTTGTTATTAAATTTGAACCAAGATCAATTACTGAATTTGGTGAAAATGTAACAGCAGATAATGTTGTCAATCCGAGTAATGTTTTATCACCCGAAATTGCTTGTGATAACGTTCTACTTACGAATGCTCCATCGCCACCAATTTCTAGTGACCCTGTAGCAGAACCATAATATAGAGTGTTGTTTTTTTCGCTAAAAGCCAACTCACCACCAGATAATACTGGTAAGGAATCAAGTCCGCTAGAAGCTAACCGACGTTTAATTAATATTGTGTTTATTGTAGACATAGTTTTATTTGAATTGCTTTAAAAAATAAAGCAAAAATACTTATCTAAATTATTTCCACATTTGAATAAAATTTTAATCAAAAATATCCCGGATCAATAACACCATTATTGATAAAATCACTAGCACCTTGCCAATTTGCTGATAAATTCTGTTGCAAGAAATTAACCTCATCACAAGTCTCTTCCCAACAAGCGGAAAGTTCTTGTAATGTGTTTAATTCGGTTATTTCTGGTGCATTAAACCATGCTGCTGAATTAGCAATAACATTAGTGGTAACTGAATTAAATAGTTGATAACTAGAACTTAATGTTTGTAATATATTGGCTAATGGTTTTAATCCCACCCCATCTGCATCTATATATACGGTAATATTATCTGGAGTTTGCATGTTTACTGTTACTGTGTTCATATATTATACCGGTTGTTCTCCTGTTTGAATTTCACCCTCTACTGCTCCAACTTCTGGCACCGCATCTGCACCAGCAACTGGAACCTCACCACCAACTGGTGCAGTTTCTCCACCGCCTCCACCAAACTCTGGAATAGCCGAACCACCAGATGATGTCATTCCACCACCATCCCCTCCTCCTAAGTTACCAGCCTGTGCAACATTCTCAGCAGCTTCCAGATGTTCTCTCCAATTTGGACCAGTCTGAGCTATTTGATCCAATTCCCACTTCAATGCCGCATCTTTTCTCAACCATTCCATATTTTCGCTTATTTTTGAATCATTTAAGTCCAAATAATGACGCATTGCAAAAGTTTTTGAAATTTGATCTTGTGCTGCCATACTTTCAAAATTCTTAATCTTTAATTCCAAATTTTGATTTTGTCTCAACGCAAAATAACTACTAGGAGGAACAAATTCTAAATCGAAATAAGATTCATGTAATTTATATTCATCCCACCAACCTCTTATTTTTAAATGTGTTATGAAAGCATCTTTGAGACCTTTTGCGAATTGATATTGTATTCTCAATATCATTTTAGCAAATCTTAATTCTTCTCTCAGAATTTCCGACCCATCTTTAAACGAATCTTCGGGGTTTAATCGTGTTGCTGGCACACCCAATGCATTGTAAAGTTTTGTTACAAAATACATTAAATCCTTTAATTCACCTAGATTTTGTCCACCGTTTAACACTTGAACATCTGAACCAGTTTCTCCTGTTCTTTTAGCAAACCAAAATGAATCCAACATAGATTGTGGATCATATATATTACCAGCACTTCCACCACCAGCTTGCGGATCATATGTCTTTTTAGACCAATACGACTGCATCAATTGTTTCAAATATGCCTCTGCTTTTGCTGGAGGCATATTACCCACATCGATAACAAACTTTAATCTTTCTGGTGCTCTAACCAAACGATAAATAACAATAGCATCTTCGATTAAAGACAATTGTTTATATGCCCTTCTACCTTTTTCGATATGTGGTATTCGGATAGACATATCTTCATTCCAAATACCAGAATTTATATATGTTATTTGATTTCCTTCAAATGTTATTAGTTGATGCTGTAAAGAATTTGTTGCATTAGGATTCGGCATCGGCAAGTTTGGTTGTCCTTGCTGATTATTGGTCATGTTAATTGGTTTTTGGAAAATGAAATTTTGTATAACATTGTTTTGTATGTTATCATAAATGGGGTTAATCAATTCACCCGGAACATTTAATACCCCTATTATACCCAAATCTTTATTTCTTTCGTGTACGATATTCTCAAAGAAAATTTCACCTTCGGTTAACAATTGCCTACAATATCACCAACCTTTATGTTCAATATCAAAACTTTGAATGAATTTATAAAATTCTTTTTCAATTTCTCTTTTTTCTTCACTATCAATTTTATTGAATCCCGAAAAGGCAATATTTACAACTTTTCCATTTTCATCTTTATTTATAAACTCATCGCATATTGCATCAATACAATCAGCAACCTCAGAAAATGCTGCCATTCTTCTATATTCTGACAATCTTCTTATTTTATCGGTATCTATTTGAGCATAGATAAAATTATGATAACCCTTATCGGTTGACATCAAATTTGGATTATAGTAATCCGAATTGTTTTGATTCATGAACGGTCCGGTAATAACCGATTGTTGCATGACTCTCAATTCGCGTTTTTTAGATAGTCTATCGAATAATTCGTATTTTGGATTAGTATCACCAACATCTAATGCCTGATCTACATATGGCAATTTAGACAAAATAGAAGATATAAAACTTCTCCCATTATCTGATTGTCTATTTGGTTGTGGTAAAATATCAGGCATATAACTATAATTAACTATTTATCGCAAAAATCAAATTATATTTATGATATATTTAACCCATATAGACCACAGTCTTTACATTCAAGTCCTAATGCTCCATCATATGTGTATTGTTTAGGTAATTGGTTGTCTTTGGTTAAAATTCCATACCCGGCTTCGTTTTCTATTATTACATCTATCAATCCATTTTGGGTTGGAATTTGTGGCATCTCAAACGTTAAATAATTTTCGTTGTATAAAATAAATTCCGGGACAACAATTCCTCTGAACGATGGATACATATCATCCATTCTGGAAATACCGGAAAATGGTTGATATGTTGTAATTCCCGTAAACATATTTTCATTAGATGCACTTAGGTATACATTTCTAATTTCGAAAAAAGATTTTCCATATATTTGAATAGTAGGAAAAATGGTTGCTCCTGGATTATCCGAAATTAATACGGAACAAGGTTCAACGATTCTTGGTTGTGGTCTAGCCGACAGTGTTAAATAATCCGTTTGTCTATCATCAATGTCTATTAATATTTCTGAATTATCGTTAATTGCCGTATAATCCGAATTTATTACATAAATTTTTTTAATGACCTCGTCCATTTTTTTGAACAACCATCCCTTTATAGTAAAAGATGTATCAGCGGTTATTCTAAATGCTTGACTAGGACCCGCATCGTTTGGGTATTGTAATGCTATACTACCGTTCCACAAAACCTCGGTTCTTATTTCGTATGGCACTATTGAACCGTCCAAATCGGGAGTTTTCCAGGATATTACTATATATGGATCACAATATGGTGCAAAATTAGATATAAGTTGTTCCATATCATTTTGATATTTTGTTATCAAAGTCATATTAACACCGATATTAATAGGTATAGGTTGAGGTATATATTTTACGTAATTTGATGGAGTTGGTGTTTTGTTGTAAACAACATTATAACCATCATTTTTATTAAAAACTCTATTAGCATCTCTTGATATGGATGCTATGCTAACAGCAATTGCCGGAACTGTAATACCACCCGGTGCTGGATTTTGTAAATTATTAAATATTCTTTGTTTTGGTCCATACACATACTTCACCTTAATATTGTTTAAAGGTAACGATGGATTTTTTTCATTATCATATCTTTTTATAAAGATATCATTGAAAGCACCAACGAATTGTTCTAATATCGTCTGAATCTCCCAATAGTATGTATATTTTTTCACTATGTATATTTACATAATTATACAATTCTATCTAAAAAATGTTTTGGAAGATTGTGTTTTTCTCTCATTATGGCATCCGCAACAACACCATCTAGAATATATGTCATAGAATAATCATCTTTCGATCTGGTACATCTACCACACATCTGAATTAATTTGTCCAACATTTTCATGGTGTATTGCGTTGGATTTTTCTCAAACATAGTTTTTATTCTTTTAGAACCAAGTGGTAAATATGGGGATTTTAAAATTATTTGAAATCTTCCCAAGTCTCCATCTAAACTAACACCAGTATCTAATGATGGGCTAACTAATACTGTAGGTTCACTTGTATTTTTATGTGTTTCCAAGAGCATTTCATTATTAGTTGCAATATCTCTAAATAAAAACCTCGAATCGTCTCCAATTTTGGTTTTCAATTTATCGGCTATTTGATTAGTATGAGTATGAATTAGTCCTTTTTCATTTTTATGTTTTTCTGTAATAGAAATCGCGGCATTTAAAACATGTGGAAGATTTTGTTCCATTGTTTTGTATGACAATTTAAACTTTCTACTACAAAGAATCGGGGAACGTTTAGGATCAAACGTAGAATCCATTTCAAAATATTCATAATTTTTAATGCCTAAACTTTTCGCATATTCTTTATGATTACTAATAGTAGCAGACATCATCAATATCTTATCTGCTCGTTGAAACATATCTTGTGCTATTGGCTTAATATCATATGGACAAAAAATAACACCGTCACCGTCTCTTTTCTCTGTTAGAAAAGAACACCGTTCCCAATTTTCTACGGTTTCCTTTAATGAATTGTATAGTCTATTTAATTTAGACATACGTTGCATGCATTTAAAATAGTTCTTATCACTAATTCCGCTTGGCATATTTGATAATTCTGATTTAACATTATCGAACTCGGATTCTACTTGGAGATATATATCCTGTAACCAAGATAATGATGTTTTTTGATCATCTGTAAGAAGTTTTTTAAATTTTATATTCTCCGATAGTAAAGATGTATATTGTAAATTGAGACTACATTTAGAAACAAGTTCATCCTCCAACCCATTTGCTTCGTCACAAATATAAATTTCCCGTTTCTTTAAAAAATCCGGTAAATTGAAAAATAACCGGTAATTTAAAATAGGACAATGTGCCGACAATGATGCATTTCTTGCTCTATAATAAGGACAAACATCTGCATCAAAACACTCCTGTTTTTGTTTGGGGGAAAACATACACGGGGCATTATCTGTTGTGAAGTTATAATCAACCTCACACTGATAATTGTTCTTACCTTTAATGGTTGGAGTATCTGGAAACAGACCCTGATATTGATCCTGTAACGATTTTGTTATAGTAAGAATGAAAGAACTAGAAGATTTAGCATTTAAAAAAGTATCTTCATATAGATATTCATTGTTCTTATTTTTCTTATAAATCCCATAAGAATTTATAAGACCAATGAGAGTATCATCCATATATGATGATGAATTGCCCACAGTGAGTCCTATATGGCTTTTACCAGAGCCGGTGGGTAGACAACCAATAACAAATTTTTTACCAGTATTGAAGCACTTTTCTATTTTAGAAAGTGCTTCTTCTTGTTGTTTTCGTGGTTTAGAATTTTCTGGAAAAAAATCTACTAGTTTATTTTTAATCTCTGAAGTTTTCAAGACTTCTCACTATATCAACATTTACAACTTTGCGCAAGCAAGAACATGGAGGAAAACAATAGTCTTGTTGGTTTCTTCCTCTATTGTGTCTACCGTAGCATTTTTTACAATTGCTGGGAGGGTATTTGGTCAACGGTATTTGACCAACATCTAAAAGTTTTACATCACTTTCCAGAACATCATAAATAATTCCAGAAAAAACGCTATATACGGGTATTGATTTGTTAGTTTCCATCTAAAGATAATATTGTATCCCAAAATTTATTACCTGCAACTTTTTTTGGATATAAGTTTAAATTAATTTCAATTTCAGGTGCATATTTAGCAAGTGTTTTAATGCGGTAGTCGAAAAATACTAAATTATCATCTGCATGAATTTCAACACCATATGGTATAGGAATTTCTATCTTTTCTTTTTCTTTTTTTACGGTATTCATAATAAATACTAAAAAGAAATTTTTTTGATAAAAAAGAATTAACTTTCCTTTTTTATAAGATTTTTTGCCTATGTCCATTACAATATTTTTTTGCAATAAAAATTTACATGCTTTTTCTAATTGAGAACCGTGTATAGTCATTATTTGTTCATAAATGCTCTTTTTTGAGCAGCCGTCATCTTATTTAAAACAAGATCGAAATATCTCCAAAATTCAGCTTGTTCATTTTTAGATCCCATTTTAAAAACTTTTACCAGTTCACAGCTATTGGCTGGTATGGCTCTCCAGTCTTGCATAAAGATATCCCATACAACAACAAGACCTTTAGACTCTGCGTTATATGGGGGTTCGGATGTGGGAGGAACGAAGTTAAGTATATTTTTACCTAATGTTGAATTTAAAACTGCCACATTTAAGGTGCATAACATTCTTCGGGTTGGTGGTATACGCAGTTTGGTCCTTCGTACAAATTTTACTTCTACGATAGAAGAACTACATAAACTTTTTAATCCTGTTATGCTTAGTGACATTGTTAATCAATAGGTGAACATACTCCAAATATTCTGCTCTCATTTAAGAAAACAATATTTTTCAATCCATTTAAATTATTAACCTGAATGCCTTTGTCATTTGGAAAAATAATATGATCTCCTTGTTTGACTGTTTTACAATTTGGTCCTGCTAGTAAAACCTTAGCCACTCTCCATGCGAAATGCACCGTATTAATAGGGACCCAAATGCTACCCCTCTTGACCTCGGTACCCGCATCATTAACATCTACATATTGACACATGAGAATATCGTCCAATACTTTGTCTAGATGCCAATCTATTAGTTCCAACGAACCTCCCTTGTAGTGTTCCAATTGCACCTTACCGCCAATTAAATCTTCTTGTTCTGGTCTTGTAATCATATATTTAATTACTATATGTTGTTAAATCCGCAAGTGCTTTTTCTAAAAAAATAATTTCTCTTTTAGAAATTTCCATATTATTTGAAATCATATTAATATCAACTGGTATCTCTTGGTTGTTTTGTTTTTTAATATATTTTATATCTCCTTTTTTCTTTGATAAAATTATTTTGTAAAAATTTAAAAACGGAAAATCTAGCAGCTTTATCATCCATCTATTAGTTGTAATATTTAGAATGTTTGAATTATCAACATTTGACATAGATATCCATCTATTAAAAATAAATGCAGATACATTTTTATCAGTTGGTTCTTCTTTATTTTTTTTAAGAACCCAATCTAAATTAAGAAATAAGTTATCAGTCAATGGCTTTTTCATTTATATAATGATTTAAATTTAATTGCGCTTTCGTGCCATTCTGGAGTATTCATAGAATCTCCCATACCAAAATGGGTAACTTTTATAGGATAAACGCCCATTTTTAATCTATTTGCATTCGCTCTTAAACAAAAACTTATATCATAATGATGAAAGCTGAAGTTTTCATCAAATCTAGTATTTGTATCTAAAAGTCTAGATATATTAACACCAATAAACAAACCATCTAAAATCAAAGCACGAGAGTCTGTATCACCAAAAACCGTAGTCCAACATTTTTTATCTTTGGAATGTGATACTTCACCCACCCAATCGTTTCGTTCCGACATAAGATGCCACGCAGACATCGGCGCATTCAGATCGCACTTTTTAGAACCCGCCAACCCAACAATATCATATTTTTCAAATGCTAGTTGTAATTTTTCCTCAAGAAATAAATCTTCGATTAAAACATCGTCATGGATGAAAATTACGTATTTTTCTCTATTTTCTTCAGTAATAAATGAATTATATACGGAAGGAAGACCTTGTGTGTTTTGACATTTTACAATACAGTTACGTCGCAAACCAATTTTATCCAAAGACAATGCTAACTGAGAATTTTTATTAAAATCTGTTATATCCTTGGGTGTGGCTGTGACGATTATATATTCTTTGTTTATTTTGTTCATATTAAAAGTAAATATTTAAGATAAATATAGTGTAATGAGTAATTATAAGAAAGTCAAAAAGAAAAATATGAAAAATACAAAGGCACGTTCGGAAGTAAAAAGAATTTTAAGTTCAAATATCACAAGATTAGATTTGAAAGAAAGTTCAGATGTTCCTTTTGTTAAAAATTTCTTATATTCATTATTCAAAGAACAAGAAGAAGTTGTCCCCGATGAAAAAACACCAAAAGCACCGGAACAATTCACACCAGAACAAAATCAACAAGACCTAGAGGGGTCATTGGATCCAAATACTGACCCATCACAATTTGATGTTGAAGGCGTTTCACCAGATTTGACAGTACAGAATATTGAAAAAGTATTGGAATGGTCTAAAAAATTGGATGAGTTTGCAATGTTTTTAAATAGCCCCCAAGAAGATTCGTTACATAAAACTCTTGCTGATAATGATAGAGCAGGTAGCTTGCTCAGAGGTGTTACTAGAAAAGCATCCGATTCTATTACTAGAATTACCGGCGAGATTGAAAAATTGAAAGCGGTTCTTGATACCTATATCAATACTGCTCCTAAAAAGTTAAGAGATACCGAACAACTTAAAATGGGAAGTTAGAATATATTGTCTAATATAACATTATAGTCTATTTCATCTAACTTTTCACTTACTGCTAAATCGTTAAAGTCTTTAAATCTCATATCGGATGACCACATGAAAACGGTTTCTCCTTTTCTAGAGAGTTCTTTTATTTTTTCTTTGGCGGTTTTGTCAAATAATGGATTATCCAACACCCATATTTTTTTATGAAAAGGAAACTCGTTAAGCTGTTTTCTTTGCAAAGGGTTTAAAGACAATCCAGCGGCACTTACTGCGTTTTTAACAAACATCGAGTCTATAGGTCCTTCAAAGATGAAAATATAATCTAATAAAGGATCTACCTTATCTATTCCAAAAAGAGATTTATCATACCCAACTTTTCCTAAGTATTTTGGGATATCTCCAGATAATGACCTAGTTTGATAAAAAATAACCTTATTGTTTCTATCATAGAATGGTATACATAATCTATTTTTATGATAGAAATCTGTGAAGCTTAAATATAAACTACTTGGCCTATTTATAGCAGTAAATAATCTTCTCTTTTCACAATATTCCACCGCATTATTAAAATTTTTATTTTTGATGTAAAATTTTCTTTGCACATTATCTATTAAATTGATGGAATCATGTGGTAAACTTGGTAATTCTCTTTTATTACAAGATACAGGTTTATTGATAATATTTGTAATATTAAAAGATGTTGTGTTTTCGCGTATTTCGGAATAAACCTCATCTACTGATGAGTCTGATACATCACATATCCATCTTAAAGCATTCCAAGATTTGGAACAATTAAAACAATAGAAGCTACCACTTTCAGGATAATAATATAAACGCTTTTTGCTACCCCAACTATTACCTTCCTTACATACCGGACATCCTGCATTGTAGACGTTTTCATATCTACGGTGTTCAGGTTCTCCCGCGTAAGTATAAAACTTATTTAATATGTAAGTTTCTGGTATAGTCATACCAGACTATAATAATATATTTTTATCTATAGTCAATTAAAATAACCAGTATCTCGTGACGGTGGCTCGGGTTCGGTATCACCGAAATCATATTCGGTTTCATTATCATCTTCCTTATTATCTTCATCATAACCATCATGGTTTGATTCTACTGAATTTGTATCACCATCAGAGGTATTACCATTTTCTTCATTTTCTTCATTTTCTTCATTTTCTTGAAATGATGAAAATGCTTTTCTTTGATTTATGAAAAGTTTAAAGAATTCGTTGGTATTGAACTCTACAGATTTTTTGTTATCAAAATGATCCTTGAGATTGGTTTCTATAACTTTTTTAATTTTAGAAACCGTGAATTTATTTTCATCATTATCTGATTTTAAAAATTCTAAAATTTTTGTATAGATTGGTTTGTTTAAATTATCTTCTGACATTTTACTGATATATTTTTCAATATCATCGAAATCCAAAGAGATTTCTTTATCATGATCAGTTTTAGGTCTTCCTTCTAAAAGGGTTGTTAGATAATTTTCAAATAGCAAATCGAATTTCATACTAATATTTACAGTTAAAATGTCACAGGTACGATATCTGATATTAAACTTTGATCTTCGCCGTAATGTTTACCATTCTCTTGTATGTAAAGTTCTGTCATTTTTATTCGTTCTTCTCTGTTACCAAAAATCTCTATCAATGCGGGAGAATCATTGGTTGGGAAAATTCTACCATCGCCCCTAATATAAGATTGTTGGAATACTTTAAAAATATTATCAACCTCTTCTCTATAAACAGGATCATTATCACGCAAAGAGTTTTCTTCTAGTGGTACTTCTGCTACTTTTGTTAAAGGAAAAAATAGAATGATATCAAACATTGATAAAGTTTCCCTCACTATAATTCTTGTTTCGTCTACAAACTTTTCAGATACTTTATCGTTTAAATTTAACCAAGATGAATATGCTAGGTTATCTAAGATGCATCTGTCAAAAATTACAAAATCTTTCTTACACGACTCTATTGTTTGATCTATCAAATAATTCAAAATCTTTTTTTGAGATTCTTCTGTTCCATTTTTACTATGTGGAACATTTTCATTTTTTATTAAATCTCTATATGAACTACTAGGCGTTTCATACATCGGCCATTTTTTTAAAAAATCTTGTATGTATGTGGTCTTACCTGTACTATGGGTTCCGATGGTTGCTATTTTCATAAAGGTTCGTGATCGTTAATTTCTAATTCTGGAAAATATGACATAATTTCCTCCGTCTGAGTTTCATCAAACCCATATTCATTTAATCGTGTAATGTATATTCCTTCAGTTGGTATTTCGGGGTTCTGTAATCGTATCTTCTTAGATAATTCTATCATACTATCAATATCGTCTTTATACCAATTTGCGCATACATCCACAGAAGATGCAAAAAGCAAAGACTCCAAAATAATTTTTAGTTCTTCTTTAGAAATTTTTAATTCGATCATATGTATATATTACTATATATATGATAAAAAACAACTTTTATTTTTTAAATTTCGCTACTTTTTGGAAAATTTGTTGGAGATTGATCCATAATGTTTATTAAGTCAGATTCCGCGTCTTTAGGAGACTTATTTATTTTTTGATTTAAATTTGCTATTTCGTTTCTTTTGGTTTCATCGTCGCTAAAGGCCATCAATAATGCCTTTTGAATTAAAAACAATAAACTTTTATATTTTTCTTCGTCCAAATCTATGGTTTCCTCATTCGGTAAAGCAGTTTCCATTTCATCGGAAACCACGGGTTGTTCTTCGCCTGATAGCATAGATTCTTCAGGTGCTGGTGCCATATCTTGTTCTGTTAAATATTGTTTTGCTGCTTCGTTGTATATTTGTGAGAATTTCATTTTATATATTTATATTAAAAATTAAACATTTCAAATTATTTCGGTAAGTAATATTAATGGACGAGAGTTTTATTTTCAACAAAAATTCATATGTGGCATTTGATGGCACTAGTTTAAGAGATATAATCATTGATAGATTAAATCGAGGTAATGTATTCACGGATCAAAATTACCAAGGTTCTAATATATCAGCAGTTATAGATATTATTGCATATTCCTTTAGTAATCTACTATTTTATTTAAATAAAACATCTTCCGAAAGTTTGTTTTCAGAATCTCAATTATATGAGAACATGAATAGAATAGTTAAACTTTTGAACTATAAACCGATTGGTCCACAAGGACAAACATTGCCTGTTAAATTAACGGTAAGCAATTTAGCAGCAGGAAATTACATAATACCAAAATATAGTTACATAACAGTTGGAACTACAACATATTGTTTCGACGAGGATGTTTCTTTTTCTAAGTTGAGTAATAATGTTCTCGAAAATATAACATTATTAGACAACGAAATAACAATGAGAGAAGGTTCTTTTCAAGAGTATCCAATATATTATTCAGGTGGAATAATTAATGAAAAAATCTATCTTTCTGTGGACAGTAAAGTAACAGTTGATAATTTTTTCATAGATGTATATGTTAAAAAATATAATACAACGGTTTGGCAAAAATGGACAAAAGTTAATGATTTATTTTTATATAAAGCAAATGATATAGTGTATGATGTTAGATATAATGAAAACAAAAGATATGAAATAACTTTTGGCGATGATATAAATGGTAAAAAATTAGAAAAGGGCGATGCCGTACAAATTTATTACTTAAAAATAAATCCAAATACTCAAAACATCGGTTCTGGTGCAATACAGCAAACACAAGTAGTTCAATATAATTCATCTAGATATTTTGAAATATTGGAAGATACCGGTTTAGATACGGGAAATTATCTCAATGCACTAGGTTGTTTAAATGTTAAAATAAGCAACGATTTCCCATCTACTAGTTATTCACCCGAAGAAAACGTCGATGATATTAGAAAAAATTCACCACAGAGTTTTAAATCTCAAAATAGACTTGTTACAAAATCTGATTATGAAATTTATATACAAAAGAATTTTAAAAACATAATATCAGATATTAAAATATTGAGCAATGAGGAATATTTAAGACAACATATAAAGTATTTGTATGATAATGGTTTAAAAACACCACAAAGCGACACAAAAATATTATACAACCAAATTAAATTTGCAAATAGTTGTAATTTTAATAATCTATATTTATATGTTGTTCCGATTAACGAAGAGCAGGAATATTTAACAGCTAATCAAAAAGAATTTATTCTTGCTGGTATCAATGAAATTAAAACAATTACCACGCAAATAATACCCATAGATCCAATATATATGTATATGGATTTTTATTTGAAATCATCACAAGATGAAAAATTATCATTAAACGATATAAACAAAACAAAAATATTAATCAACAAATCATTCAATACAAGAAGAGCATCATCGGCAATTGCATTAGAAATAAAACAAATATTTATAGATAATTTTTCAAGACAAAATTCTAAGTTAGGACAAACCATAGACATATATGATTTAGCAAATAAAATAATAAACATTGATGGGGTAGATAATATAAAAACATATAGATCCGATATAAATTTTACAGCGGATGGTTTATCATTTATAATATGGAATCCGACATATCCAGATGTTGATATTTCTGTTTTTAATCAAAATTTAACGGTAGAAAATTTCAAATATCCAATTTTTAATAATATAGATAATATTCTAAATAGAATCGAAATAGTAGAAAAAACTAATTCTATAAAAATAGCAGAATTTTAATATACTATGAGCAGTCTATCAATAGATATAAACATATTAAGTTGTTATACAAAAGCTACCAAATTTAAAGTTTCCGTAAATTATCCAAATTTAACTGATTTATTAAAAATAAAATGGTCATTCGGAGACGGTGGCATAATTTACGATAAAAATTACGTGGAATATAACTATATGATTCCAGGTCAATATGATATCTGGTTATTTGGGTACACCAACACAGATATATTGACAGCGAAACAAACGGTAAGAGCCGAAAATTATGTAAAAGACTCAATTTTTTTTAAAACTATACCACCACCAGCTTTTGCAGGACACTACAATAGATACCCATTTAGAATACACATAACAACAGCAACTGTTAAAGATAATATAGTTGACCTCTATGCTCAATACTCTAGATCATATCAATATCAAGATCCTCAAAATAAATGGTCTTTCTTAAAACCACAGTGGAGGTTTTTAGATTTGGATGGGAATCAAATTTGGAATATCAAAACAACCGATACCGAATTAAAAATAACAGAAGACGGTGAAGTAGATCAAATATATGGTACAACCGTTGGAGTATCTGGATATGCTGATTTTTATTTTGTCGATGATATTTACAATTCAGATTTGGTATTCGATGGTTCTGATTATACCACACTTTGGGCTAGTTTACAAACAAGTGGTAGAAGAGTATCTAATGACAGTTTCAATGCAGATTTAAGTCTACCGGGGTTTTCTAATACGACATCTAAAGCATATGCACCGTACATGGTAAATAAAAGATTACCAGAAAAAATATTAATAACAGAAAACGGCGTTCGACCACATTCTAATCCAAGATGGACGGGTGCTATACAACCAGTAATAATGAAAGCCGGATTTGATGAATCATATGATGATGATTGGAAAGATGGTAATTCGGTATTAGTATATGAACCACCATTTAGTTTTGCTAAATATTTTCCATTAGATGCTCCGGATATTTACTTTAATTCAGGTGTCATAAATCTAAGCACAAATTTTATACAAACTCCGGTTTTTAAATGGATAGATGATACAGGATATAAAGTAGCAGGATATTATAAAGGTTCTTTCTATGTTGATCCATCAACACCGTATGCATTTAGCACAAATATAACAGCAGCTTTGTGTATGAATGCGGGAGATACAACGCTGGACTATTTCAATCCACATATATGGTTGCCAAATCCAGAAGCAGGAACGGTTTCGGTTGCTCAATATTACAAAAACAACAATCTAACATTTGAACAAATAGCAAACGACAATCTCAGGGTAGCACAAGTAAAAACTTTTGATATGCCGGTTATAGATGAGGTAGATTTCGTAAAAGACCCAATGGCACTTTCCGGTATTCATGGTATTTATTCGGTAGCGGCTTTACCAGCACCGAATTACCATGCATGGTTGTGTGATTCAGAAATGAACATGATATATAGAGTAACGACAACGGGTACTATATTATGCTCAATAGATATAAATAAAATAATTAAAAATAAAAATTTGGGATATTCTATAGAAGGGGTTCCAAGTCCATCTCATATATCATTGGATGGAAATAAAAACATATGGGTAACATTACATGATACTCTTTCCGTTTTAAAATTTGATCCGATTGGAAATTTCTTGCTTGCAACAACTCCGTTAAATTTAAAAGAAAACGCACCGACCAATACCGCATATAATTGGTTTGTAGAAAATTCGTATTACCCAACGAATATTAATAACTATGATCAACGTTTAATAGAACCCACGGGAATAGATACAGACAAAGATAATAACATATGGGTTACATATTCTAATTATTTAAGCGGGTTTGTAATAAAATATAATTCAAATGGAAATTTATTAACAACTATAAATTCTCCGGTGTGTTCAACTCCTCAAGAAATTATTACCGATAATGTAGGTAATGTATGGATATGTAATGCAGGAAATATATGGGGAACAAAGGGATCTATTCAAAAAAGAACATCTAATGGAGTATTGTTAAGTACTTTTGGTGGAATAAATAATCCAAATTATTTAGCATTAGATATATCTCAAAACATATGGTTTTCTTATGATTTTAATAAAATAGGTTTTATAGAAAACATAAACGGTACAACTCTAACATATACAATATCAGCAAAAACATTATGTGATAGTAATTTACCATATGCTGATTATCCAAAATCAAATATATCATTTAGTAATAAATATCCTAGCAACACCCCTTGGTTTGATGATAATTTAAACTCAGATGAAACCGCAATAGAAGGTATTGCGTGTGATATGAGAGGGTATCTATATATAATAAATTCTATTGAAAATTCCGTATATGTTTTTGATACTAATAAAAAAGTATTAATGGATTATTTTAAAATAAATCCGCAAGGATATTTATTCTACCAAGAAGATCAATTAAGTCCAACCAAAATGGATTATTATAAATGGAACAAATCATTACAAGCTACTGGTGATTGGACGGGTTTGAGATGGACAAATAAATTAGGTAATGGTTATTTAAAAAATTATTCTACAAAT
>Ga0102830_1000128_pt1 | contig 36811 bp, 34 predicted proteins | sample ColrivemetaGS703_FD_84511 | JGI IMG/M metagenome (GOLD analysis project Ga0102830, IMG submission 84511) | Estuarine microbial communities from the Columbia River estuary - Freshwater metaG S.703 | ecosystem: Environmental > Aquatic > Marine > Intertidal zone > Estuary | place: USA: Columbia...
TAAAAATAAAGGTGTTTTTAGACGATTTAAGACACTTTTTTATTTTTAACAAATGTTGATAATTTTTAAAGAATCTTACTAAAAAGTCTTTAAATCAATTCGTAAAATTGTAAATTTGAGCTTGAAAATTTTTTAAAATCTAACAATTCATTAGTAATGAGCGAAGAAAAAAAATACGAATATTCAGCAGACAGCATACAGGCATTAGAAGGAATGGAGCATGTAAGAATGCGTCCTTCCATGTATATTGGAGACATTGGAGTGCGTGGTTTACACCATTTGGTTTACGAGGTTGTAGACAATTCCATTGACGAAGCTATGGGAGGCCACTGTGACACTATTGACGTTACTATCAATGAAGATAATTCTGTAACAACGAGAGATAATGGACGAGGAATTCCCGTTGATATTCACAAAAAAGAAGGTGTTTCTGCATTACAAGTTGTAATGACAAAAATTGGTGCAGGAGGAAAGTTTGATAAAGATTCTTATAAAGTTTCTGGAGGATTGCATGGTGTAGGAGTTTCTTGTGTAAACGCACTTTCTGACCATTTAACTGCAACTGTTCACAAAAACGGAAAAATCTGGCAACAAGAATATGAACGAGGAAAAGCATTATATCCAGTAAAAACAATTGGCGAAACCGATTTTACGGGAACGATTGTTACATTTTTACCAGATAAATCAATTTTTCAGCAAACTACTGAATTCAGCTATGAAACATTAGCAAACAGAATGCGCGAATTATCGTTTTTAAATAAAGGCGTTACCATCAAATTAACAGACAAAAGAAAAAAAGATGATGAAGGTAATTTTATTTCAGAAACTTTTTATTCTGACGAAGGACTCCCTGAATTTGTAAGATATTTAGATTCTACCCGCGAAAGTTTGACTACCAAAGTAATTTCCATGGAAGGAGAAAAAAATGGAATTCCAGTAGAAGTTGCTATGGTTTATAACACCTCGTATGCGGAAAATTTACATTCGTATGTAAACAATATTAATACACACGAGGGAGGAACACATTTGGCAGGTTTTAGACGTGGTTTGACTACAACTTTAAAAAAATATGCTGACGATTCAGGATTGTTAAAAAATGTAAAATTTGAAATTGCTGGTGATGACTTTAGAGAAGGATTAACCGCGATTATTTCTGTTAAAGTTCAAGAGCCACAATTTGAAGGACAAACTAAAACAAAATTAGGAAACAGAGAGGTGACTTCTGCAGTTTCTCAAGCCGTTTCAGATATGTTAACCATTTATTTGGAAGAAAATCCAAATGATGCAAGAGCCATTGTTCAGAAAGTAATTTTAGCAGCGACTGCTCGTCATGCAGCCAGAAAAGCACGTGAATTAGTCCAAAGAAAAACAGTAATGAGTATTGGCGGTTTGCCTGGGAAATTATCTGATTGTTCTGAAACAGATCCTGCGCAATGCGAAATTTTCTTGGTTGAGGGAGATTCTGCAGGTGGAACAGCAAAACAAGGAAGGGATAGAAACTTCCAAGCGATTTTACCTTTACGTGGAAAAATTTTGAATGTAGAAAAAGCCATGCAACACAAAGTTTTTGAAAATGAAGAAATCAAAAATATGTTTACAGCTTTAGGAGTTTCTATTGGTACAGAAGATGATCCAAGAGCACTGAATTTATCAAAAATTCGTTATCACAAAGTTGTAATTATGTGTGATGCTGACGTTGATGGTTCGCATATTGCAACCTTAATATTAACTTTCTTCTTCCGTTTTATGAGAGAAATGATTGAGCAAGGCTATATTTATATCGCTACTCCACCATTATATTTGGTTAAAAAAGGACAAAAAAGAGAGTATGCTTGGGATGATGACCAGCGTGATTTGATTTCTCAAAAAATGGGTGGAGGAGTAACTATTCAACGATATAAAGGTTTAGGAGAGATGAATGCTGAGCAATTGTGGGACACAACCATGAATCCTGAGTTTAGAACATTACGTCAAATAACGATTGATAGCTTGACAGAAGCTGACAGAGTTTTCTCGATGTTGATGGGAGATGATGTTCCGCCAAGAAGAGATTTCATTGAGAAAAATGCTAAATATGCTAAGATAGATGTGTAAATATTTCTATATGTTAAAATTAAATTTATTGACACTTTTTAAGAAGTGTGTATTTTTCATACACTAGCTATCGAATTAAGAAAAAAATAACCAAATCTTTAAATCAATGAAAAAGTATATTTTAATTCTAATAAGCGTTTTTTCCTTGTCTTTTAAAACAAAAGCGCAAGATGGTATTGAGAACATCCTTTTTGCTGATATAGCAGATGCAAACAAACTTACTACTGAATATTTAAGACCTGTAGCAGAAGGTTTTATTTTAGGGATGAGCAATGGATGGTATCATACTGCAAAAGTTCATAAAATATTGGGGTTTGATATTACTATCGGAGCAAATCTATCTATGGTTTCATCTTCAAAAGAATCATTTAATGTTAACCCTTTAAATTTGTCTTCTAGAATTACTCAAAATCCTGCAACTTCACCAACTATTCTAGGAAGTGGAAATGCTGTTACAAATGCATTTGAAGTTACAATTCCTGCGAATTCTGACCCTAATATCAATGGTGGTAATCACCCCGAATTGACAAGAAATTTCACAATGCCTGATGGTTTTAGAGATGATCTTCCAATGAGTTCAGTTCCAACACCAGCAGTTCAGGTAGCTCTTGGCTTACCTGGAAAATTTGAGGTTAATTTACGTTTTTTACCAGAGGTCGGAAATGATGAAACAAAATTAAATCTTTTTGGTTTAGGTATTAAAAAAGAAATTACACGTTGGTTTGGACCAATGGATAAAACACCTTTGCATATTTCTCTTTTAGGTGCTTTTACAAATATGAAAGTTTCAAGTATAATAGAAGATCCAAGTGGAAATGACATCAATATCACAAATGGTTTGGGTGAAATGAAATTAAACTCTTATACTGTTCAAGCTTTAGCATCTTTAAACTTCCCAATTATTAATATTTACGGGGGTTTTGGATATATTGGTGGTTCTTCATCCCTAGATATTGCAGGAAGATACGAATTGCAATACTCTGATGGTTTAACAAGTTACACCAGAATTTTAAACAATCCTATTAACTTAGATTATGATGTTAGTGGTTTTACAACTACAATTGGAGCCAGATTAAGTTTAGGCATTTTTAAAATTTTCGGAAGTTATACATTGCAAGAATACAATACTTTAAATGCAGGTATTTCATTCAGCATAAGATAAAAATTCAACAAACCTCTCTTAAAAAGACACCTTTTGGTGTCTTTTTTTTATAATAATTATCACAAATAAAAAACATTAAATATTGTACTTTTGTGTTTCAAAAAATAATTAACTTAAAACAAAAAAATATGAAAGTTTCAGTTGTTGGTGCAGGTGCAGTTGGCGCAAGTTGTGCAGAATATATTGCGATTAAAAATTTCGCTTCGGAAGTTGTTTTACTAGATATCAAAGAAGGATTTGCTGAAGGAAAAGCAATGGATTTGATGCAAACAGCTTCACTAAATGGTTTTGATACTAAAATTACAGGAATCACAAATGATTATTCAAAAACTGCCAATTCTGATGTTTGCGTGATTACTTCCGGAATTCCAAGAAAACCAGGCATGACTCGTGAAGAATTAATTGATATCAATGCAGGAATTGTAAAAACAGTTGCTTCAAATTTATTAACATACTCTCCAAATACCATCATTATTGTAGTTTCAAATCCAATGGATACCATGACATATTTGGTTCATAAAACTACCAACATCCCTCAAAATAAAATTATTGGAATGGGTGGTGCTTTAGATTCTGCACGTTTCAAATACAGACTAGCTGAGGCTTTAGACGCACCAATTTCGGATATTGATGGAATGGTAATTGGTGGTCATTCTGATACAGGAATGGTGCCTTTAACAAGATTAGCTACTAGAAATTCTATTCCCGTTTCTGAATTAATTTCTGCTGAAAGATTAGAACAAGTAAAAGAAGATACCAAAGTTGGTGGTGCAACTTTAACCAAATTATTAGGCACTTCTGCTTGGTATGCACCTGGAGCTGCTGTGAGCGCTATGGTGCAGGCAATTGCTTGTGATCAAAAGAAAATATTTCCTTGTTCAACATTCTTGAATGGCGAATACGGAATGAATGATATATGCTTAGGTATTCCTGTTGTTATTGGAAAAAACGGTATCGAAAGTATTGTTGAAATTACCTTAAATGAAGCTGAAAAAGCTAATATGGTTGCTTCTGCTGAAGGTGTGAAAGTGGTAAATGACTTGTTAAACTTATAGTTTTTTTTAGAAAAATTCTATTTGAATTCTTAAAATACAAACCTCACAAGCTAAAATTTGTGAGGTTTTTTTTTATTTCTTCTGAATACTGTCAATAAGCTACATTCTAAATTTACGACAACCCTGAAATCACCCCATTTTTATCAATAGTCATATTTTCTGATGCTGGAATAATTGGCAATCCGGGCATTCGCATCATTTCTCCTAGAATAGGAATGACAAATTGAGCTCCTGCAGCAATTTCTATTTCACGAACTGTTACTGTAAATCCCTCTGGCCTTCCAATTAAAAACTCATTATCAGAAAATGATTTTTGAGTTTTCGCCATGCAAACTGCAAATTCGTTGAATCCTAACTTTTCAATTTTTTTTAGATCGATTTCAGCTTGTTTGCTATATTCCACCGATTTTGCACCATAAATTTCTGTAGTAATGGTTTCAATTTTTTCTCTGATAGGACTTTTCCAATCGTATAACGGTTTGTATTGAGTTGCTTTGGTTTCAACAACATCAACAACAGCTGCAGCTAATTTTTTGGTGCCTTCACCCCCTTTTTCCCATCCTTCAGAAACAACAGCTTGTACACCTAAATTAGCACATTTTTCAATCACAAAATTTACTTCTTCTTCAGAATCTGAGATAAAAGAATTGATAGCAACAACTGGTTCAATATTAAATTTTCGAACATTTTCAATATGTTTTTCCAAGTTTTTAAATCCCTTAGAAACATGCTCTAAGTTTGGCGTATTATATTCTTCGCTTTTTGCACCGCCATGATGACGTAAAGCTCTAATTGTGGCTACTAAAACTACACATTTTGGATTTAGTTTTGCAAAAGCAGCTTTGATATTTAAAAACTTTTCAGCACCTAAATCTGCTCCAAAACCGGCTTCTGTAACTGCATAATTAGCTAGGGACAATCCCATTCTTGTTGCGATAATCGTATTGGTGCCTTGTGCAATATTTGCAAAAGGTCCTCCATGAAGAATTGCAGCATTTCCCTCCAAGGTCTGCACCAAATTAGGCTTTATAGCCTCTTTCAATAAAATTGACATAGCATTTTCGGCTTTCAAATCTCTCGCAAAAACAGGTTTTTTATCAAAAGTAAATCCGATAAAAATATTTCCCAAACGTTCTTTTAAATTTTCTAAATCTGTTGACATACACAAAATTGCCATCACTTCTGATGCAGGGGTAATATTGAATCCATCTTGTCTTGGAATGCCATTTGTAGAACCTCCCAAACCTATAATTATCTCTCTCAAAGAACGGTCATTCATATCCATTACTCGTTTCCAAAGAACCGTTCTAGGGTCAATATTCAAGTTGTTTGTCTTATTTTGAATATTATTATCAATCAACGCTGATAATAAATTATTGGCTTTTTCAACTGCGTTAAAATCTCCAGTGAAATGCAAATTGATATCTTCCATTGGAATCACTTGAGAAAATCCTCCTCCTGCAGCACCTCCTTTCATCCCAAAAACTGGCCCTAAAGAAGGTTCTCTCAACACAGCAATAGTTTGTTTTCCTATTTTGTTTAAACCATCTACCAAACCAATTGAAACTGTAGTTTTTCCCTCTCCTGCTGGAGTTGGCGTCAATGCAGTTACTAAAATCAAATTGTTTTGCGCTACTTTTTCATCATCAATCAGATACAAAGGTAGTTTTGCTTTGTATTTTCCATACATTTCCAAATCGTCTTCATCGATCCCTAATTTTTCAGCAATATTTTTGATGTGTAAAGGTTTTTTTGATTGAGCAATCTCAATATCAGTCAAGTAAGTCATTTTGTGAAATTATCGGAATTAGTGTTTAAATATAATGAATTTTAACAGCTTTATATCCTTGTATTTTGAGTTGTATAAAAACCTGTTTTGGACATATACAATAAATGTGATAAAATAATTGCTTAGCCTACTCTGAAATACTATATTTGCACGTTTTAAAAAAAAGAAGTCGACATAAATTAAAGAAAATGCAAAACAAAGGACTTATTAAATTATTTGCTATCCTTTTTGGATTAGTAAGTTTATATCAATTATCATTTACATTTTTAGCAACCAAAGTAGAAAAAGATGCAGCTACTTATGCTAAAAATATGGATAAAAATAACAATGCAAGGGAAAAAGCTGCTTTTGAAAAAAAGTTTTTAGACAGCGTTGCTAACAAAGATATTATTGATTTGGGCATCACAAAATATACCTACAATGACGTAAAAGACAAGGAGATGAACCTTGGTCTTGATTTGAAAGGTGGGATCAATGCTATTTTACAAGTTTCTGTAAAGGAAGTATTGAAAAGCTTGTCTAATGATTCCAATAACGAAATATTTAACAAAGCATTAGCTGCTGCTGATGACAGACAAAAAAATAGCAACTCTGATTATTTAGACCTCTTTTTTCAAGAATTTGAAAAAATTGCTGGGAAAACAAAATTGAGTGATCCTTCCATTTTTGGCACAAAAGCATTGAGTGAAAAAATCTCTTTGAATGAAGATAATGCTACCGTAAAAAAGACGTTACAAGAAGAGATCAATAGTTCTATTGGTACTGCTTTTGAAGTATTGAGAAGCAGAATTGACAAATTTGGAGTGACACAACCAAATATCCAAAGAATTGGAACTTCTGGAAGAATTCAAATTGAATTGCCAGGTGCAAAAGATATTGAACGTGTTACCAAGTTAATCACAAGTAAAGCTGAATTGCAGTTTTGGGAAGTTCATTCAAATGTTGAAGTTCAAAACTTTTTCTTCGAAGCAAATGCTGCAGTTGCAACAATGCTGAAAGACGAAACTTCAGTAAAAAAAGATACTCTAAAGAAAGGAAATATTGATGATTTATTAGGAGAAACTAAGGATTCTACTACAGTTCAAAAAAATCTTTTCACTTATTTATTTCCAAATGTTGCACAATCACAACAACAAGTTAGTTCGTTAGTAGGGCAAGCTAGAGTGTTGGATACAGCAACTGTAAACAATTTATTAGCTAAAAAAGAGGTAAGAGCATTATTGCCAACCGAATTACGCTATGTAAAATTCTTATGGGATTATAAATCTGAAAAAGGTACTGATGGCACAGAATTGATTGGATTATATGCCATCAAAGGAAATAGAAATGATGCCGCTCCAATTGAAGGTGATGTGATTTTAGATGCTGCTCAAGTGTTTGATCAATTGAACAAACCAGAGGTAAGCATGACAATGAACAGTACAGGAACCAAACAATGGGCAAAAATGACTGCAGACAATGTAGGGAAATTTGTAGCTGTTGTATTGGATAATTATGTTTATACTGCGCCTTCTGTAAACCAAGCCATTACTGGTGGAAGAACTTCAATTTCTGGAGGAACCATGACGATTGCTGAGGCAGAAGATATCGCAACTGTTTTAAAAGCAGGAAAATTACCAGCAGCTGCAAGAATTATTCAAGCAGAAGTTGTTGGTCCATCTTTAGGTCAACAATCAATTGATGCTTCCATAAATTCATTTATGATTGCCATCTGTTTGGTATTACTTTGGATGATTTTCTACTACGGAAAAGCAGGGATTTTTTCAAACATTGCATTAGTAGTGAACATTCTTTTCATCTTTGGAGTTTTAGCTTCTTTCAATGCCGTATTGACATTGCCAGGAATTGCAGGTATTATTTTAACTATTGGTATGTCTGTTGATGCAAACGTAATTATCTTTGAGAGAATCAAAGAAGGATTGGCTGCAAAAATGGGTTTGAAACAAGCAGTTGAAGAAGGATTCTCAATCAAAGGTGCACTTTCTGCAATTATTGATGCAAACATCACGACCTTGTTAACAGGTATTATTTTATATGTTTTTGGAACAGGACCAATCAAAGGTTTCGCATTAACATTAATGATTGGTATTGCAACTTCATTGTTTACGGCCGTTTTTATCACTAGATTGTTAGTTGATAGTGCTGTAAATAAAAAAATGAATTTAACTTTCAACACCAATTTTTCAAAAGGTTGGTTTACAAATATCAACGTAGCATTTATAAGAAAACGTAAAATTGCTTATGCCATTTCTGGTACCTTAGTAATTGTTAGTTTGGTTTCAATTTTTACAATTGGATTAAAACAAGGAGTTGATTTTAAAGGAGGACGCTCTTATGTGGTTCGTTTTAATCAAGAAATGACTCCAACTAAAGTTGCTCAAGAACTGAAATCAATTTTTGGAAGTGCGCCAGAAGTAAAAACCTATGGTAACGCAAACCAATTAAAAATCACCACTGTTTATAGAATAGACGAAGAAGGACAAGAAGTTGATGAAGAAATTCAAGAAACCTTATACAATGGTTTGAAACCGTATTTGGCGAAAACTTCTTACGAAAACTTTAAACCTGGATTTGAAAAACAAGGTGCAGGAATCATGAGTTTCTTAAAAGTAGAACCAACGATTGCTGATGATATCAAAACTTCGGCATTATACTCTGTATTTGGATCTCTATTAATTGTTTTCTTATACATCTTATTGCGCTTCAGAAAAGTATCGTTCTCATTTGGTGCAGTTGCAGCGGTTTTCCATGACGTATTGATTGTGTTGGGAGTTTTCTCTTTGACATATACTTTTATGCCATTTGATATGGAAATTGATCAATCTTTCATTGCTGCAATTCTAACAGTTGTTGGGTATTCTCTGAATGATACCGTAATTATTTTTGATAGAATTAGAGAATTCACGAACGAAAGACGTGGAAAACACAACGAATTAATCAATAGCGCTATTAATGTAACGTTAGGAAGAACCATCAATACTTCATTAACAACTTTATTGGTATTGTTATCAATCTTTTTCTTTGGAGGTGATTCAATCAAAGGATTCATGTTCGCATTGATTGTTGGTATTATTGTAGGAACCTATTCTTCTATTTTCGTAGCAACACCAATCATGTACGATACCACAAAAAAAGAAGATAAAAATAGTTAACTTTTTATACCTATTTAAAAACCGTTTTTAAATACTGATTATCAGATTAAAAACGGTTTTTTCATTTCGCAGATAGGCATTATATTTACATCCTGATGAAAATTATAAAACTTCATGATTTATATTTCAGTCCTTTTATTGAAAAGGAGGAAATTGATGCGATTGTAAAAAACTTAGTTTGTCAAGTAAAAGAGGATTTGCCTGAAAATGAAATTCCAATTTTTATTGGAATTTTAAATGGCTGTTTTTTATTTGCTGCGGACTTTATAAGAGCTTATCAAGGAAATTGTGAAGTGTCTTTCGTGAAATTAGCCTCTTATTCCGGTACTAAATCTACAGACGAAGTAAAACAATTGGTAGGAATTAATGAAGATTTAACAGGAAGAACGGTTATTATTTTAGAGGATATTATTGATACAGGCAGCACTTTACAAGAAATATATAATATCTTTAGAGAAAAAAATGTAAAAGAATTAAAAATAGTCACCCTATTTTTTAAACCAGATGTATTTAAAAAAGAACTACCCATCAATTATATTGGTAAAAGTATTGAAGACAAATTCATTGTTGGATATGGCTTAGATTACAATGGTTTAGGTAGAAATTATCCAGCAATTTATCAATTAACAAACAAACCAAAAATGAAAAATATTGTATTATTTGGTCCTCCAGGAGCAGGAAAAGGAACACAAGCAATCGTTTTAAAAGAGAAATATAATTTAGTACATATTTCTACAGGAGATGTTTTTAGATTCAACATTAAAAACGAAACTCCACTAGGAAAATTGGCAAAAACCTTTATTGATGCTGGCGATTTAGTTCCTGATGAAGTGACCATTGACATGCTAAAAGAGGAAGTTGAAAAAAATAGTGATGCTGGTGGAATTATTTTTGACGGTTTTCCTAGAACAGCCTCTCAAGCTACTGCTTTAGATGCGTTTTTAACTGAAAAAGGGTTGCAAATTGACGCTATGATTGCGTTGGAAGTTCCAGAGGCCCTATTAGTAGAACGCATTCTTGGAAGAGGAAAAACAAGCGGAAGAACAGACGATACTGATGAAGAAAAAATCAGAAATCGTTTCAACGAATACAATACAAAAACTGCTGTTTTAAAAGATTATTACGAAGTACAAAATAAATATTTTGGTATCAATGGTGTTGGAACTATTGAAGATATCACAAACCGAATTTCAACAGTATTTGAAACTTTATAAGTTCAAAATTTAAAAGTTTTAAACGCTAAACTGAACATTAAAAACTAAACACTAAAAACTTCTCATGACCGAAGGCAATTTCGTTGATTACATAAAAATATATGCAACCTCTGGAAAAGGCGGACAAGGTTCAACGCATTTACATAGAGAAAAATTTGTTGAAAAAGGCGGTCCTGATGGTGGTGATGGTGGCCGTGGAGGGCACATTATTTTGCGTGGTGACAGAAATTTATGGACATTGTTTCATCTAAAATTCAAACGTCATTTTAGAGCAACTCAAGGTGGTGCAGGAAGCAAAAGCAGAAGTACTGGTGCAGATGGCGAAGATATTTATATTGATGTGCCTTTAGGAACCATTATTAGAGATGCTGATACTGACGAAATTATTGTGGAAATTACCGAAGATAAAAAAGAAGTTATTTTATTACAAGGTGGAAAAGGCGGACTTGGAAACTGGCATTTTAGAACTGCAACGCATCAAACTCCAAGATTTGCACAACCAGGAATTGATGGTCAAGAAGGTTGGTACAGAATTGAACTAAAAATTTTGGCAGATGTTGGCTTAGTAGGTTTTCCGAATGCAGGAAAATCAACCTTACTTTCTGTGGTTACTGCTGCTAAACCAAAAATTGCAGATTATGCTTTTACCACTTTAAAACCTAATTTAGGGATTGTAGAATATCGAAATCATCAAACGTTTGTAATGGCAGATATTCCTGGAATTATTGAAGGTGCTGCTGAGGGAAAAGGATTGGGTCATCGTTTTTTACGTCATATTGAACGAAATGCAGTGTTGTTATTTTTAATTCCTGCTGATAGTGATGACATCAATACTGAGTATGACATTTTATTGAATGAACTCAAAAAATACAATCCTGAGTTGTTAGACAAACATAGGCTTTTGGCAATTTCAAAAACGGATTTGTTAGATGATGAATTGAAATCAGAAATCAAAGAAACACTTCCTAAAGGAATTGAAACGATTTTTATTTCATCAGTCGCTGAAATCGGTTTGACAGAATTGAAAGATAAATTGTGGAAAGTTCTGAATTTGTAAGATAAAAACTTAAAAACTACTCTTTAAATTGAATTCTGATTGGTAAAATATATTTTGTTTTTACCGGAATTCCTCTTTTGATAGCTGGATAAATTTTAGGAATATTTTGTATACTAATTGCCAATAAACTATCCAATGTAGGTAGTTGTTTTATGATGACTTCTGAGACTTCCATTTGTTCTAATTTGACAACACCTTTAGCATCAATTAATAAATGAACGGTGACAACCTCATCAATTGAATCTTGAATGGTAAAGACCTGTTTTTGCAGCTCTGCGCCTATTTTTTGATGAATTGTTGTTCTAAAACAATTCGATTTTTCATCTTTATCAATGATGGAATCACAAATTTTAAAAGAGGGTAAAAAATCAACTTCATTAAAATTAATAATCGTGTCTAAATCAGGAAGTTGGTTTTTTTTTGAAAATGGAAATTTGTCACACGAAGTGCAAAATATCAATAAAATCAAAAAAGAAAAAACACGTAAAAACATAGTTTTAATTAAGCCGTGAAATTACTAAAATTTGTTGACTTTTATTTTAAAGATTCTCCGCTTAAAAAATAGTCTTTTTTAAAACTACTCTTTATCAGCCATTTTCTTGACATACTCTGTGATAATCACAATTTGAGTACCATTTACTTTGCCTTCAATATAGTTGGCGTTTTCATAGTCTAACGAAATTCTACGAACTGCAGTGCCTTGTTTCGCAACCATACTTGAGCCTTTTACTTTCAGGTCTTTAATCAAAACAACTGTATCTCCAGCTTCTAAAATAACGCCATTGCAATCTCTGTGAATTACTTTTTCACTTTCATCCAAATGTTCGTTGGTTGCTTTTGCTATTGCCAATTCGTCATCAGTCAAATACATCATTTCTAACAATTCTTTAGGCCAACCTTCATTTTTTAAACGATGTAACATTCTCCAAGCAATCACTTTTACGGGCGAAAATTCACTCCAAATAGCATCATTCAAACAACGCCAATGATTAGAATCCATATTTTGAGGACTTTCAATTTGACTCACACAAGGTTCACAAGCCAAAACACTTCCGTCAAAACCACCGCTTGAAACAGGTTTTACTTCATAAATCTGTAAATTTTCTGCTGATGTACAAAATTCACATTGATTGCCACTTCTTTTTTTTAGATCTTCTAATAAACTCATTCTTGGTTAATTTTTGGCAAATGTACTGCTTCTTTTTATTTAATTTCGAGCGATGTAAATTGAAAATTAGTGCCATCAAATAAGCCTTTATCTGATAATTTTAATGAGGGAATTACCAACAAACTCATAAAAGAAAGGGTCATAAAAGGTGCTCTTAAGGTGCTACCCATTTTTATAGCCATTTTGTCGATTTCAGCATAGGCTTTCCCAGTTACTTCTGCTGAAGCATCTGACATAATTCCTGCAATTGGCAATGGAAGTATTTTTTCTTCAGTTTCTGACACTGCACAAACTCCTCCCTTGTGTTTTATAATTAAATTTACAGCCTTGCAAATCGCTTCGTCAGAAACACCAACTGCAATTATATTATGAGAATCATGTCCAACAGAACTTGCAATTGCACCTTCTTTTAATCCAAAATTTTTAATGAATGCAATTGCTGGCGCATCATTCTTGTAACGATTTACCACTGTCATTTTTAAAATATCTGAAGTCGTATTCGAAACCAAATTACCATCAATAATCAATGATTCGGCTTCTATTTGATTCGTAACCAATTCACCATCCAAGGCCTCAATAACTTTTATTTTTTCTGAAGCAGCATGGAATTCAAAGTCAGAAACAATTTTAAAATCTGTTTGAAAATTATTTAAAATCTCAAAATCAACAGATTCAATAAAAGAAATACCCTCTTTTGCTACTAATTTTCCATCAATATAGGTTTCTAAAACCTTTAAATCATTCAAATTATTTACTATTATAAAATCAGCTGCATCTCCTTTTTGTAATATCCCAACATCCAAATTATAGTGTTTTACAGGGTTTATACACGCCATTTGTAATACTTTAAAAACATCTTTTCCTACAGAAATAGCACTTTTGCACAACTGATTGATGTGACCCAACAACAAATCATCTGGATGTTTGTCATCTGAACAAAACATCATATTCTCAAAATATTCAGGCACCAAATCAATCAACGCATCAAAGTTTTTTGCAGCACTTCCTTCTCTGATAATAACTTTCATTCCTTTTTGCAGTTTTTCCAAACCTTCCTCAAACGTAAAACATTCGTGATCTGTAGAAATTCCTGCGGAAATATATTTAGAGATATTGTCTCCTCTCAATCCTGGTGCATGACCATCAATGGGTTTGTAATTGTTTTTTGCATGTTGTATTTTTGCTAAAACTTCATCATCATCAAACAAAACTCCTGGATAATTCATCATTTCAGCTAAATATTTGATATCCGGATTTTCCATCATTTTCTTAATTTCATCCGAATTTATAATAGCTCCTGCACTTTCAAAATTGGTTGCAGGCACACAACTTGGCGCTCCAAAATTGAATTTAAAAGGTACTCTTTTTCCGTTTTCAATCATGAACTCCACTCCTTTTACGCCCAAAACATTGGCTATTTCGTGAGGATCAGAAATGGTTGCAACTGTTCCATAAATGACTGCTTTTTTGGCAAATTCTGATGGCACTAACATCGAACTTTCTATATGAATATGCGCATCAACAAAACCAGGTAGAATAAAGGTTTCAATGTCATGATTCGCTTTTTGAATTGTTGCTATTTTGCCATTTTCAATGACAATTTCTCCTCTATAAATTGTTCTATTTATAATATCAACAATGTTTCCTTGAACAACCATTTTGAATATTTTTAACACAAATTTACAAAGAATAGAAAACGAAATTGTTTCCATTTCTAAACTTTATCCTATTTTTATTTCATGAAACAAAATGAATTTCTCGATACTTTTGAGAACAAGTATGGATTTTTAAAACATCCAAATGATACCCTATTCAATAATTGGGCAAAAAAGAACAGTTTTTCTTTGAAGGATTTATTTCCATCCATCCAAAAAAATGAAATTTACCCTCTTGATATCAGCATCAATAGTACTTGGATTGGTGGTGAAGAAGAGTTTAATAATTTACCCATTTTTGAAGAAAAAATGAAAAAATTACAAGCAGAAAATCCGACTAAAATTATTGCTGGGGGATACTTAGAAAAACGTGCTTTGTACACTTCAGAGATGTATGTCAGAAAAATAAATGACACTTTCGATAGAAGAAATACACATTTAGGTATTGATTTTTGGCACGAAGCAAATACTCCTATTCATGCAATTTTAGACGGAGAAGTTATCTTTTCAACCAACGACAATGAACACAAAGGATACGGAGGTTTGATAATTCTAAAACACGAAGTTGAAAATTTTCACTTTTTTACGTTGTATGGACATCTCTCAAAAAAGAGTGTCGCTGAAAAAAAACCCGGGGATTTCATCAAAAAAGATTCAAAAATAGCTGTTTTGGGGGATGCTTCTGAAAACGGTGATTGGGTGCCACATTTGCATTTTCAAATCATGTTATCATTGTTAGATTATCAAAATGATTTTCCTGGAGTGGCTTTTGAAAGTGAATTGGAAGCTTGGAAAAACACTTGTCCAAACCCAAATTTACTCTTTAAATTGAAAGGCCTTTGAATTTAAAAAACGAATAGTTTTACAATTCCGAATTGTAGTTGTCATGAGTAATTGATTGCTATTACTTAGGATACAACACCAAATCTAAGGCAATATCAAACTCATTAATATCCTTAATTTCAGAAATAGGTTTAAAGTAATTTAAGCCTATTTTTATACAATTAGGTCTACAACTACTTAAAAATCGATCATAAAAGCCTTTACCATAACCAATTCTGTGGTGGTTTTTATCCGAAATTAAAAGAGGTACAAAAACCAAATCAATGACATTTTCTGGTACTTGAATAGCATCTTTGGGTTCGGGAATTCCGTAATTATTGATTTCTAATTCAGTATCATCTTCTAGATAAAAATGTGTTAAGGAATTGTTTTTTAAATTAGTTTTAGGGACAACTATTTTTATGTTTTTAGTTCTAAAATAGTCGATAATTGGGCCAGTATTTATCTCATTAAACTTTTCTAAACTCAAAAAAATATGAATAATTTTAACTTCAGAAATATCCAATTCATAAATTTGTTGATAGATATTTTCATGTAAAATGTTTTTTTCAGCAGATGATAAATTCTCTCTTTTTTGTTTATACGTTGATCTGAGTTGTTGTTTATTCACTGTAAAACCAATTTTTAAAATTTTCTTTCAACAGAAAATGGTTGAATATCCAAAGATGTTTTTTTATTGTCAATAATTTCAGAAACTAATTTTCCAGTTACAGGTCCCAAACTCCAACCCATCATGGCATGTCCTGAAGCGATTGTTGCATTTTTGATGGATGAAATTTTTCCAATAAATGGCAATCCATCAGGAGAACAAGGTCGTAAACCACATTGCGCTGTTACTTTTTCTTCTTCATTAATTTTTAAATTATTATAATAATTTTCTGCGGCATTTACAATCGCATTTACACGTACTGGATTAATGGTATGATTGATGCCACCAATTTCCATAGTTCCTGCAAAACGTGTAAATCCGTTCATAGGTGTAACTGCTACTTTTGCTTCCATCAAAATTGCTGGAATACTAATATTGGTAGGTCTTTCAACATTAATTCGATACCCTTTGCCTGCTTGAATTGGAATGGATATTCCTAATTTTTTAACCAATTCTGGTGTCCAAGAACCCGCTGCAATGACGAATTCATCAGCTTTAAATTCTTGGTTTTTTGTTTTGATAGCAGAAATTTTATCACCTAAAATGAGCAATTCATCAATTGCTTGATTTTCTATAAATGAAACTCCATTTTTTAATAAAAATGATTTTAATTGAGGCATAAATTCATTAGGAGTCATGTGCGCATCTGAATGATAATACACAGCACCTTTGATATTTAAATCAACTTTTTTTTCAATTTTCTGAACTTCTTCTTTGGATAAATTTTCGACTTTCAAACCCAAATCAATGGCTTTTTTCCCAACATTCCATTCTTCTTCTCCAGCTTTATCTGTTTTGTAAAACATCATCAAACCTTTGTGTTCGTAGAAAAAATCAAAATCTTTGGATGTGTGCATTTCTTCAAACAACGTTCTGCTAATCAAATTCATTTCTTTTAAAACAGGAATGGAACTAGCCACTTTTGTTGCTGTTGCCGATTTTTTAAAAGCAATTGCCCATTTGAAAAAATCTAAATCAAAACGCGGTTTTACATAAAATGGACTTGCAGAGTTTAACATCCATTTTATCCCTTTTGTAATGATTCCTGGAGCAGCCAATGAAATTATATGACTTGGCGTGATGTATCCTGCATTTACGTAAGATGCACCATTAGAAAAATCAGATTGGTCAATTACAGTGACTTGATGACCTTCTTTTTGGAGATAATATGCTGAGCATAAACCTATGATTCCACCTCCTATGATGATGATTTCTTTACTCATCTTTAATTTTAATTAACTGATCTATGTTGGAATTATACTTTTTCTGATTGCTAAATTAATTCATTAAATAACACTAAAACCAAATGCATATGGGTCATCTTGTGAGTCAATTGTGATGGTATTGTACCCATAAATTTTTGCCCAACCTTGAATACTTGGTATGATTGCTAATTTTCCACCAATCATAGTTTGTTTTTCAACACAACCTATAAAAGTGCTTCCAATAAAACTTTCATGAATGAATTTTTCACCAACTTTTAGTTTTCCTTTGGCAAATAATTGTGCCAATCTTGCAGAAGTTCCTGTACCACAAGGACTTCTATCGATGGCTTTGTTGCCATAAAAAACAGCATTTCTTCCATGCGAATTTTCATCAATTGGGGTTCCTGTCCACAATAAATGTGTCACATTTTTGATACTTTCATTTTCAGGATGCACAAACCAATTGGGATATTTTTGATTGATGCGTTCTCTAACAATTTGCGAATATTGAACAATTTTTGAAGCCGTAAAATCTTGAATTCCTGAAAAGTTTCTCTGAGGATCCACGATTGCATAAAAATTTCCCCCATACCCAACATCAAAGGTAATTTCACCCAATTCTGGACAATCAACTGTTAAACCTTCAGCAGCTAAATAACTTTTTACATTGGTGAGTTTCACCCATTCCACTTTATTATTTTTTTGTTGATATTCAATTTCAACCAAACCTGCAGGAGCTTCCATTTTGATTTTTCCGGGAACTTTTGGCACAATTAAACCCTCTTCAATAGCAATGGTAATCGTGCCAATTGTGCCATGACCACACATTGGCAAACAGCCTGAAGTCTCTATAAACAAAATCGAAAAATCATTTTCTGGATTCTGAGGGGCATATAAAATGCTGCCACTCATCATGTCATGACCTCTTGGCTCGAACATCAAACCTTTGCGAATCCAATCAAACTCTTGCATAAAATGCAATCGCTTTTCAGATATAGTTTTCCCAACCAAATCAGGACCTCCACTTTTTATAACCCTTACAGGATTTCCACAGGTATGTGCATCAATGCACACAAAAGTATGTTTACTCATACTATTTTTTCATTAGTTCGTTCACCATCAATACATCTAAAAATTTTCAACGGATTTTGGTTTTGTAATTCTTTGGGCAAATACTGATTTGGCCAATCTTGATAAGAAAAAGGACGCACCCAACGTTTGATAGAACTGACGCCAACAGCTGTAAATCTAGAGTCAGTTGAAGCTGGATATGGCCCTCCATGAACCATGGATTCACACACCTCAACTCCTGTTGGAACACCATTAAAAATGATTCGTCCAACTCTATTTTGTAAGGCTGAAATAACTGATGAAAAATTAGAAATTTCATTTTCATCGGAGATTACTGTCCCTGTTAATTGTCCCTCTAATTTTGTAATAATCATCTCTAATTCCACATCATTTACACACTCTACAACCATAGAAAATGGCCCAAAAACCTCTAAATGCAGGGTAGGATTTTCTAAAAATGATTTTCCATCAACAGTTACAATAGCTTGTTGTGCGAAGTTATTTTGAACATCTGATGAAAAATTTGCAACCACTGAAACATTGTTTTGAGAAATTACTGTTTCTTTGTTGATTTTATAACTTTTTTTAATGTTGGGATGCAACATACAAGAGGGATCAATTTTTAAGATTTCTTCTGATAAATGAGTGATAAAACTTGAGAGTGAATCACTTTTAATTCCTAATAATAATCCCGGATTTGTACAGAACTGACCTGTACCTAACGTGATGGAACTTGCATAGGTTTTTGCAATTTCTTGATGTCTATTTTTCAGGGCTTTTGGTAAAATTACCACAGGATTAATACTTCCCATTTCAGCAAAAACAGGAATTGGTTCGTCGCGTTTTGCGGCTAAATCGTACAAGGCTCTTCCTCCTTTGATGCTTCCTGTAAATCCAACAGCTTTCACTTTTGGGTGAGTCACCAATTGCTGTCCAACTTCAATTCCACTCGAAAGTAAATTGGAAAAAACACCATTTGGCATGCCCGTTTTTTCTGCTGCTTTTATCACTGCAGAAGCAACTAATGCTCCTGTCCCTGCATGCATTGGATGCGATTTTACAATTACTGGACAACCTGCAGCCAAAGAAGCTGCTGTGTCTCCTCCTGCTGTGGAATATGCCAAAGGAAAATTACTTGCTCCAAAAACAACCACGGGTCCAATTGGAATCAACATTTTTCTGATATCTGATTTTGGCAAAGGTTCTCTTTTTGGTTTCGCCAAATCAATAGTTGCTTCAACCCAAGAACCTTCTAACACTAAATTGGCAAAACTTCTTAATTGACCAATAGTTCTACTTCTTTCACCAATGGCTCTTGCTTCTGGCAAACCTGTTTCTAAACAATACATTTTTAATAATTCTGTATCTAAAGCCAAAATTTCATCAGCTATTGCATTTAAAAAAGTCGCTTTTTTAGCGCCGGAAATTTTGCTGTATTCTTTGAAAGCTTTTGAAGCTAATGAAACAGCTTCTTCAATTTCTTCAGAAGTTGCTTCTGTGAAAATTGTGGGATTTTCAATATTTAGCAAAGGATTGAATGTTCGATAGGTCTTCTTTCCTTTGGCTGAAAGTAGATTTCCAATGTAGCTTTTTCCGGTCATTAATTTATTTTTACTATTTTTTTTAAAAGTTAGATGTTGTTGGCTTTTCCTAATTTGTGTTAGGGATTGAAGCATTTGTTTGAGCTCTTTTTTGTTTTTTGCAAAAAAAGCGAGTGCGTAAAGCCCGACCTTTTTAGGGAACACCCAAATACTGTTGTTATAAATTTTTATAATCGGGTAAAATGGGTCTGTTTTGCAAACTCGTTTCAATTATTTCTATTACTTTTTTACGCTCATCACCAATAAGAGGCAAACGTGGAGCGCGAACAATTTCAGTTCCAATATTGGTGTACGTCTCTGCTAATTTGATATTTTGTACTAATTTTGGATGGATATCCAATTCCAACAAAGGTAAAAACCAACGATAAATTTCTAATGCTTCTTTGATTTTTCCTGCTTTTTGAAGTTCGTAAATGGCAACAGTTTCCGCAGGAAAAGCGCAAACCAAACCAGCAATCCAACCATTTGCTCCCATCAACAAACTTTCTAAAGCAAGGGTATCAACGCCTGTCATTATTTTTAAACGATTCCCAAATCTGTTGATAATTCTGGTAACATTGGAAATATCTCTGGTAGATTCCTTTACTGCTTGGATATTGTTGCAAGTCATCAAATCTTCAAACATATCAAGTGTTACTTCAATTTTATAATCTACAGGATTGTTGTAAATCATGATTGGCAAATCTGTGTTTTTCGCAACTTCTTTAAAATAAGTAACTGTCTCAACATCACAGGCTTTATAACGCATTGGAGGCAACATCATTAAACCACTTACACCATATTCCTGGGCTTGTTGTACTGCATAAATTGCTGATTTTGTGGATTGTTCAGCAATATTCATCAATACGGGAATTTTATTTTCAACGACTTCTAAGGCGGCATTTGTGAGTGCTTTTTTTTCGGATTCTTGAAGAGTACTAGCCTCACCTAAAGTACCTCCTAACACAATTCCATGAACACCTGCATTTAATTGGGCATTGATATTGGTTTGAAAAAGCGCAATATCCAAGGTGTCAATTTTAGTGAACTTCGTAGTTACTGCTGGCATAACGCCCTCCCAATTGAATGTCATAATGAATTATTTTTAGATGCTTTAAAGTTATTGAAATTCTGAGTAAAAATGGTAAAATTGATTTACATTTCATTCAATTCTTTTTGTACTTTTTTACTCAAACCTTTGACCACTTCATCGTAAGAATGATTGATTAATTTTTTTACAAATTCATCAGAGACGTCTGCCGAATTGATCGTAACTGTATTCCACAATTTTTTGTTCATGTGATATCCAGCATTGATTCCTTCATATTCACCTCTCAATTCTTCAGACCAATCAGGATGGCATTTTAGAGTGATTTTTTGATCTCCTTTTTCCCAAGAATCCAATCCTAAAAGTGCAAAAATTTTGTTCTTTACTTTAAAAACCAACGTAATATCATCAAAAGGAAAATGTTCAGTAACTCCCTTTTTTGAGATGCAAAAAATTCGAATTTCATCAATATGCATAAAAGAATGGTTAAAAAAAAAATAAAAAAACCAACTAAAAAAAGTATCTTTCAATTCAAAAATACAATTCTTTTGAATATGGAACCAGATTTTCTTACCCAAACTTCATTAATTACGTACGCACCAAAAAAGCATGAAAAAAGTACTTTTACTGATATTTCTGAAATTTTATTGACAGACAATCCTGATGAAATCAAATGGTTGAATACCTACGGATTACATTTTAAAAATGAATGTAAAACGGTTGTTCAAAATTCGAATTTGGATGATTTTTTATTAAAATTATTGAGTGATGATGAGCATCCTAATAAAGTAATTTTATTAGATAATTTGATTTTTTTAACGATTCGCGTTTTAAAAACTAATCAAAAAAAATTAAGTTCTGAACTAATGCTTTTTATGATTTCTAACCATTTTTTATGGAGTATTCAAGAAAAAAAAGGGGACTATTTTGGTTGGATTCGTGAGCGAATTGAGGGAAATAAAGGTCTTGTAAGAAAGAAAAAAAGTGATTATTTATTGTTTTTATTATTGGAATCTATTGTAGATAATTACTTGGAAACCTATCAAAAAAATGCGGCTATAAGTTCTGATCAACTTGATATTTCTCGAGTAAAACCTACGCCTGAATTCACTTCTTTAGTTGAAAAAAGAAAGCAAGAATTATTCAATTTTAAAAAAGCAACCCTGAGTCTGAGAGATGTTGTCATGAAATTGGAAGCGATTGAAATTAAAGGATTTAACAAAAAATATTTCAGTGAACTCAAAGAACAAATCAATAATTTGTTGACGAATATCGATTTTGAATTACAAGAATTGGAAAGTAAAATAAACTTGATTTTTAGTATTCAAGGTCATCGTTTGAATGAGGTGATGAAAACGTTGACGATTTTATCTGTGATCTTTATTCCATTAACATTTTTAGCTGGAATTTATGGAATGAATTTTGAAAATATGCCCGAATTAAAATTTCAATATGGCTATTTTTTATTACTTGGGCTTATGTTTTTAATTAGCCTTTTTATTGTTTTGTATTTTAAACGAAAAAAGTGGTTTTGATATGCTTAATCAAAAAGCTAATAGTGTAAATTTATAAACTTTTTTAAAATCAACAAACTTTCTTTTGGGTTTTCTTCCATTGGCACGTGACCTGAGTTTTCCAAAATATACAACGTTGAATTTGGCAGCAAATTGTTCATTCGTTTTCCATTATCTAATGGAATCCACTTGTCTTTTGCTCCCCAGATTAAAATTGTTGGAGTTAGAATACCTCTCAATTTTTCAGTATTTTTGATTTTATTAGGTGTAAAATCCGTTTTTGCTCTGTCAACAAAAGCCTGTCTATTTCCAGTTCGCAAAGCCATTTTATGATAACGTGTTATCAAATCATCTGTGATTTTTGAATCATCTGCATAAACTTCTTGGATATTTTTTTTAATAAAATATTTTGGAGTAAAGACCAAGAAAAGTGAATTTAAAATGGGTGTTTTAGCCATTTTAAAAACAAAAGGTTGTGGTTTGTTTGTTGGCAATCCACTTGCATCAATCAAAATGAGTTTGGCAACTTTTTCAGGATGTTCAGCTGCGTAATTCCATGCAATATTTCCCCCTAAAGAATTTCCGGCTAAATAGTATTTATTAACATGTAATTTTGATAAAAATTGATGTAAAAATTGGGTGTAATTTTTAATAGAATAATCTGCATTTTTATTAGGACCTGTGATTCCGAATGCAGGCAAATCCATTCTAATGACTCTGTAATTTTTGATAAGTTCTTGATTCCAAGCATCCCAAGTATGCAAAGAAGCTGCAGTTCCATGAATTAAAACAATTGGAAACCCTTTCCCTTCATCTCGATAATGCACTTGTATTCCATCAATTTCAATGAATTTAGAATGCTCGTTCGCATATTTTTTTTGGAGTTCTTCTGGAGAAATATCAGAATAAAATCCTTGGTAAAGAAGTACAAAAATCAACAATAAAACACCCCAAAAAAACCTTTTCAAAAATGATTCTTTTTTCATAAATTAGTGTAAAATTTCATACAAAATTGGCTTGCTTGGAGTGGCATCATTTTCGAAAGGTGCAATCATCAAATTCAGCAAATATTCGCCATCACTTACTTTGTTAGAAACATAAATAAACTCGGTTATTGTTGCGTCCATTCTGATTTCTCCAGCTGTATTCCAAAAAGCATTGTGTGCTAATAATTCACCTCCATCTTTTTCTTTATCCACAGAAGGCAAATCAACCAACAAATGTTTGATCCCTTTTTCCCTTAAATAAATTGCAGTTTCTTCCAATAAATAAGGTGGATTCGTATTGGAATAACGCATACCTTTTTTATCACTTCTTAAGTTCGGCAAAGTTCTTATCACAACTGCATCTCTTTTTTTATTTCTCAAAGCAGTTTGTAATTGTTTTTGAGATATTACAAAATCACCATCTCTAAATTCTGGAGCCACAGTAATCACCTCAGCAACAAAGAAATAATGCTTTAAATTTTGATTTATAGAGTGAATTTTTTCGGTGATATGACCCACACATTCTGTATGCGTAATGTGAGCATGTGGATTGAAATAGATATTGTTGAAATTAACAACAGCTCCTTCAGAAACGAGTATTTTTTCACCATCAAATTCTTGTGGAAAAATTTTGGGATCCTCAATATACCAGGCATTTACGGCTTGTTTTTGAGGATCAATAGCAATAGAAATGTCAATTGGTTTTGAAACATCAATTTGAATTTTTCTGGAATTATATTCTATTGTTGCTTTCATAGAGAGAACTTAGTAATTGTTGCTTGAAGTTTCTCAAAGATAACATTAATGAATAATATTGTAAAATTTTCTTTGTTTTTGAACTTAACTCAAATTGAGCATAAACAAATCAGATGCAATTCCGTCAGATAAAAAAAGTCCTTTTTTAGTAGTTTTTAGAGTGTCATTTTCAAAAATCAACAATTCATCTTCAATATATTTTTGTGATTGAATTGCTAAATAAGAAGCGTATTTTTCGCCAAAATTTTTCTTTACATTATCTATTGAAACACCCCAAATCGTTCGCAAACCTGTCATAATATACTCATTGTATTTGTCAATTATTGTCAAGCTTTCACGTTCAATTGGCAATAAATTTTGTTGAATTGATTTGATGTATTTCGTATTATTTTTTACATTCCAACTGCGTTGATTTCCATCAAAAGAATGCGCAGAGGGTCCAATTCCCAGATATGATTTGCCTAACCAATAGGCTGTATTATTTTTGCTAAAAAACCCCTCTTTGCCAAAATTGGAAGTTTCATAATGGATAAATTGATTTTCCTCCAAAATTTCTTTCAAAATATAGAATTGTTCTTGTGCTTTTTCATCATCCACATTTTTGATGATGCCTTTTTGAATAAAACTTGCCAACGCTGTTTTTGGCTCTACAGTCAATGCATAACTTGAAATATGAGGAATTCCAAAACTGAATGCAGTCTTAATATTTTCTATCCATTGTTCGTTGGATAAATCTGGAATTCCATAAATCAAATCAATAGAAATATTGTCAAAATATTGGGTTGCAATATCCAAACATATTTTGGCTTCAATAGATGAATGAGTCCTGTTCATCAATTGTAAATCATGTTCAAAAAAAGACTGAATACCAATACTCAATCTGTTGATTTTTGATTGAGAAATTTCAATTATTTTTTCTTTTGATAAATCATCAGGATTTGCTTCTAACGTAATTTCGGGTGATAAAACTACTGAATGATATTGATAAACAGCATCAATGATTTTATTTATCTCGCTGATTGATAATATACTAGGTGTTCCTCCTCCAAAATAAATGGTTTCGATACTAGCATTGTTAAGTTCATTTTTGCGGAGTTTAATTTCTTTGATGATGCAAGAAATCATTTCATCTCTATTTCGTAAAATAGTAGAAAAATGAAAATCACAATAAAAACAAGCTTGTTTGCAAAAAGGAATGTGAATGTAAATTCCGCTCATTTTTTCACTCTCTTTTCATTATTCTTAACAAAACTCTCCCATCCAGAATAACTTATTGCTCCATCTATTTTTCCGGCATTGTAAAAATGACAAACTGCTGCAGCCAAACCATCTGTAGCGTCTAAATTTTTAGGCAAAATTTGAAGATTTAAAAGTGATTTTAACATCAATGCAACTTGTTCTTTACTTGCATTTCCATTACCTGTAATGGCCATTTTTATCTTTTTGGGAAGATATTCAGTAATTGGAATTTGACGAGATAAACCTGCAGCCATTGCAACTCCTTGTGCCCTTCCTAATTTTAACATTGATTGAACGTTTTTACCATAAAATGGGGCTTCAATGGCAATTTCATCAGGATTATGAGTATCAATCAATTCAATAGTTCGTTCAAAAATATGCTTTAATTTTAGATAATGATCATCGTATTTTGAGAGTTGTAATTCGTTCATTTGAATGAATTCCATCTTTTTCCCAACCACTTTGATGAGTCCAAAACCCATAATAGTTGTTCCAGGGTCAATGCCTAAAATAATTTTTTCTGTTGTCAAAAAATTGATTTAAAATAACGCTTTTATGAAAGCATCTGCATTGAACCACAAATATAAAACCACAGCCAATGCTAATGCTAACAAAAGTCCTTTTTGAGAATGCTTTTGTTTTTTTTTTCCAAATTTTCTCCTGAATTCCATAATAGTTTTGATGAAATGAATACAAACTTAGTCAATAATTTTTATAATTTATCTAAAAAACTAACAACTAACAATTGAAGACTAAAAACTATTTTATTCCTCGCAACATTTCTCTTTTCCCAGGAGGACCTTGCAAACGCTCTACTTTAAATCCCACTTTTTGCATAGCTCTCCTTACACTTCCTTTAGCTGCATAAGTTACCAAAATACCATTGATTTTTAGCGATTTATACATTTTTTCAAAAACTTCTTCAGTCCACAATTCTGGTTGAACTCTTGCACCAAACGCATCAAAATAAATCAAATCAAAGGTATTTTCGTCATCAATATTTTGAAAAAATTGTTGCCTTTTGGTCAATGAAAAATTGGTCGAAATTTGATTTTTTTGTTCCCAAGAAACATGATGCATTTCATCAAAAATTGATTGAAATTCTATTGCATTTAATTCGGAAACATAGTTGAGTTGTTGTATTTCCGAAGTATCAACTGGATATGCTTCCACCCCAATATAATCAATGATTTTAGAAGTTTTTTGAGCTTCTAAATAAGTAATAAATGCATTTAAACCGGTTCCAAAGCCGATTTCTAAAATCGAAAATTTATCCAAAGAAACTTGTGCTAATCCATTTTTAATAAATACATGATTTGCCTCCTGAATGGCTCCGTGCTTGGAATGATAATGTTCATCCCAATCAATTAAATGAATGGTCGTAGAACCATCTGCAGTATGGAAAATTTCTCTTTTCAATTTGTAAAAAATAACAGCTTTTTTATTCTATGAATTGGTCCAATACAAGTTGTTTTTCGGCAAGCAATACAACTATTAATTGTCTTGTTGTGATTTTTCATTACTGATTCTTTTAAAGAAGTTATTAATTGTTGATAGATACTAAATAAAATTCTGAAAAGACTTCAAATGAAACATTTCTGTCAGTAAAATAAATCAATTTTATGGAATGAATTTTATGAATTTCTTTAGATAATTTTTGAGGATATTTCCCAGGTAAAAATAAGTGATTTATTCTCTATGTTTAACGAACACATCTTTAACATTAAAGCAGCTATTTTTGACCGTTTACTATTTATACATTTTGTTGATGTTGATTTTCTTGTTTTTTTAAGAACAAGAAATCAGTAAAAATAATAGCCAAAAAAATATGGAAGTTGTTCATTATTTTTTTATCAAAACACCATTCGCTTCAAAAGCAAATTCCTTTTTTTGTGTGATTATTTTAGCAATTTCTTCAGTTGATTTTCCGGCATCTTCAGCATAATGTCTTAAATCGTCCACGGAAACTTCCGTTACAAAAGCTTTTCCTTCCACTATTACTTCACGATCTTTTGAGTCTAAAGGCATAAAAAATCCATAATCTTTAAAACGAACCATAGTTTCTGTTTCTTGATCTAATGCCAATTTCATCCAACAGCCTTTTTTAGAACAAACTTCTTTTATGGATGAAGCAAATTTGATATTGATAGTATCACCAACTTTTAATGAATTGAATTTTGTCAACATTTCTTCAGATGATAACACATTATCTGTAGAAATAACAGCCCCAAAAGTGTCAAATTTTAGAGCAATTTCTGTTTGATTTTCATTAGATTCTGTTGATTTTTTATCTGTCTTACAACCAATTACAAATAAAATAATAACAGCGAAAAATATAAAAAATAATCTCATGTTTTTTAATTTTGATTCAAAAATACAAAGGTATGAATTTTAAAAAACAAAGCTCAATTTTAGCACTTTTTCCAATAAATAATTTATGTAACTTTGTAACGCAAAAATAAATCCAAAAATAATGACTTCTCAAATAGAAATTCAACGTATTGAAAAATCGAAAATTGCATCAGTAGATTTCAACAACTTACCTTTTGGAAGTGTTTATTCTGACCATATGTTAGCGTGCGATTTTAAAAATGGCGCTTGGCAAACTCCTATAATTAAGCCTTTTGCACCAATTTCACTGGATCCATCTTCTAAGATTTTTCATTATGGACAATCTATTTTTGAAGGAATGAAAGCCTATAAAGACGCAGAAAATAACACGTTACTTTTTAGACCTTTAGATAATTGGAACCGTTTAAATAAATCTGCAGAGCGTTTGATGATTCCACAAATTCCTGAAGAAATTTTTATGGAGGGTTTAAAAGAATTGTTAAAAGTTGATACCGATTGGATTCCAACAAACGATGGAAGCTCTCTGTACATAAGACCTTTTATATTTGCTACAGGATCTGGATTTCATGCATCTCCTGCAAATGAATACAAATTTATCATTGCAACTGCACCTTCAGGAGCTTATTTTGGAGGAAAAGTAAGAGTTTTGATTGAAGAAAAATATGCACGTGCTGCCAATGGCGGTGTGGGTTATGCAAAAGCTGGTGGTAACTATGCAGCACAATTTTATCCAACACAATTGGCAATGGACAAAGGCTATAATCAAGTTATTTGGACAGATGATAATACGCATCAATTTATTGAAGAAGCTGGTGCCATGAATGTTTTTATTCGCATCGATGATACTTTAATTACGAGTCCAACTAACGATCGAATTTTAGATGGAATAACTCGTAAAAGTATTTTACAAATCGCTGAAGATACAGGAATTCAAACAGAAGTTCGGAAAATTTCTGTTGGCGAAGTAGTTGAAGCTGCCAAAAATGGAAATCTAAAAGAAATGTTTGGAGCAGGAACTGCTGCTGTAATATCGCCAATCGCTGGTTTTGGATATCAAGAAAATGATTATGAATTGCCTGTTTTAGAAAATTCATTTGCGTCTCAATTGAAGAAAAAAATTACCGACATCCAAACAAATAAAGTCGCAGATCCTTATGGATGGAGAATATTTGTATAGTTTGTAATAGCTACCAAATATTAAAAATACAGAAAACATCAACCAAAAGTTGGTGTTTTTTTTGTTTGATAAATTTTAAGTACCTTTCAGATGTATAGAACTTAATCTGATGAAAACTGATACAAAAAAAATATTAAAATTCGTTAGTAGCTAAAAATGCATGTATTTTGTTAATTATTTAAAAGAATTATCAGCTATATTAAACCCATAGAACAACCTTGGATTCATCCAAAAAACATATCTAAACAAGACATCATTGACCAAGTTGCAAAATGTACTTCTAGAGTTTTGACCGTTATTTAATAATTGAAATTTCGATTTTTTTTAAGTATGAAACTATTTTCTCAAAAACATTTTTTCGCACTCTTTGTGGTGCTCATTTTTTCCCATAAAATATATTCTCAATCTCGAAAAATTATCACATTTAATGATGGATGGAAATTTCAAAAAGGAAAACAAGAAAATACTGCATCCATTTCTTTTGATGACTCAAAATGGCAATCAGTTTCAGTACCCCATGATTGGGCTATTTATGGGCCTTTTGACAAAGAAATTGACATGCAAAATGTGGCTATTACCCAAAATGGAGAAGAAATTCCAACTGAAAAAACTGGGAGAACAGGCTCATTACCTCATATTGGAGAAGCTTGGTATCGCATAAAATTTGATATCTCTGAGAGAGATTTATCCAAAAATTTCACCTTACTTTTTGAAGGAGCTATGAGCGAACCCGAAGTATTTTTAAATGAAAAAAAAGTGGGCGAATGGAAATATGGTTACAGCTATTTTTACTTTGATATTTCAAAAGCTATTTTAAAGGGAACCAACACTTTAGCAGTAAAACTAACTAACAAAGAGTTTGCCTCGCGTTGGTATCCTGGAGCTGGATTGTATAGAAATGTGCGTTTGATCATCAAAAATCAGGAACATATCTCGCAATGGGGCACTTTTATTACAACACCTTTTGTGACTGATTCTATTGCCAAAATTAATATCAAAACTAGCGTCAATTCCAATAAGGGATTTGTAAAAACTACCATTTATGATGCCTCAGGAATTGAAATCAATTCATTAGAATCTAAAAATTTATTTGCTAATGAATTTGAACAAAATATTCCACTAAAAAATCCGAAATTATGGAGTCCTGAGCAACCTTATCTATACACTGCAAAAAGTCAATATTTTGTAAACAATCAACTTTCTGATGAAACTACAACTCGTTTTGGCATCCGAAAAATTGAATACAATCGTGAAAAAGGATTTGTATTGAATAACAAAATCACCAAATTCAAAGGCGTTTGTTTACATCACGATTTAGGTCCTTTAGGAACTGCGATCAACAAAGCTGCTTTGAAAAGACAACTATTAATTTTGAAAGATATGGGCGTAAACGCCATCAGAAGTTCACACAATATGCCTTCTTTTGAACAGCTGGAATTGGCTGACGAACTCGGATTTTTATTTTTAGCTGAATCATTTGACGAATGGAAAAAACCCAAAGTAGAAAATGGTTACAACCGTTTTTTTGATGAATATGCAGAAAAAGACATCGTAAATTTAGTTCGAGCTACTAGAAATCATCCTTCAATTGTGATGTGGAGTTCAGGAAATGAAGTACCTGATCAATGGGGAACCGAAGGAGTAAAACGTGCCAAATGGTTGCAAGATATTTTTCATAGAGAAGATCCAACAAGACCTGTAACTGTTGGAATGGATCAAGTAAAAGCGGTAATGGAATCTGGTTTTGGCGCTATTATGGACATTCCTGGTTTGAATTATCGCGTGCATTTGTATGAAGAAGCATATGAAAAATTTCCTCAAGGTTTTATTTTGGGTTCAGAAACAGCTTCTACAGTGAGTTCACGTGGAATTTATAAATTCCCTGTTGAAAAAGCATTCATGAAACAATATGATGATTTTCAATCTTCGTCCTATGATTTTGAATATTGTAGTTGGTCTAATTTGCCTGAAGACGATTTCATTTTACAAGATGATAACCCTTGGGTTATTGGCGAATTTGTTTGGACAGGTTTTGATTATTTGGGCGAACCAACACCTTATGACGAAAAATGGCCCTCACGAAGTTCGTACTTTGGGATGATTGATTTGGCAGGAATTCCCAAAGACCGTTATTATCTTTACAGAAGCAGATGGAACAATAAAGATGAAACTTTACACATTTTACCACATTGGAATTGGAAAGGTCGTGAAGGCGAAAAAACACCTGTTTTTGTTTATACAAATTATGAAAGTGCTGAACTTTTTGTGAATGGAAAAAGCCAAGGAATTCAGAAAAAAATCAAAAATGGAAATCCACAAGAACGATATCGCTTGATGTGGAATGATGTAGTTTATGAACCTGGAACGTTGAAAGTAATTGCATTTGATAAAAACGGAAAAGCAATAGCTGAAAAAGAAATTAAAACTGCCGAAAAACCACATCAAATTATGTTAGAAGCTGACAGAACAAAACTCACTGCTGATGGAGAAGACATTAGTTTTGTAACAGTTTCTGTTGTTGATAAAAACGGAGTTTTTTGTCCAACAGCCACCAATCAACTGCTGTTTGAAGTTACAGGAAAAGGAACTTACAGAGCAGCTTGCAATGGAGATGCTACTTCTTTAGAACTTTTTCAATTACCAACTATGAAACTGTTTAGTGGAAAATTAGTAGTTCTAGTAAAAACCACCAAAGAAGCTGGAAGAATAGTACTAAAAGTTACTGGAAAAGATTTAAAAACAGGAAAATTGGAGTTGGAGGCTTTTGAGAGTAAATAAATTTTATAAAAACTAATTTAGAAAAATCCTTATTTGTTGTTTTTTGATTGAATCGTTTTCCATATTATCTCTGGAAAAAGAAAATATTTTAAAAAACATCATTACCACTATTGATAACCATTATAATGCCTATGTACTGAAAGATTATTCTGTCTTAGTATAATCATTTAATATTGAAAATAGCACTGTGAAAGTTGCCATTTTGAAAGATGAAAATAACATAGGTTTTCAAAATAACTTTTTCGAAGATCTAATTCAAAATGGAGTTCTAGAGAAAAAATACCCAAAGAAATTCTAAAAACACCACAAACTGACTATTCTAAAATTGATACTAAAAATGCTCAAATAGCAAGCGAAAAATTCAGGATAAAATGAATTAAATCACATATATTGATTTTTATCAATTCAAAAAATTGAGGAAAAGAGGAAGATTACAAATAAGATTTGTAATTAATTAGTTATCCTTATTTTTCCAAAATCGTCTCAATATTGGGTTTAAAATAATTTGGCCCTTTTAAAACCTTGCCATCTTCTCTGTAAATGGGTTTGCCATCCTCACCCAATTTACTCATATTACTTCGTTGAATTTCATTAAAAACTTCGTCAATTTTATCTTGCATCCCATGTTCTATAATAGTACCACAAAGAATGTACAACATATCACCCAAAGCATCCGCAACCTCAACCAAATCGTTGTTATTGGCTGCTTCTATATATTCTTCATTTTCTTCACGCATCAATTTATAACGTAATAAATTTCGTTCTTCTCCAATATCAGCAGTAGGATTGTTTTTAATACCCAATTTAAAAGCTGTATGAAATTCGTGAACAGCATTAATTTTATCTTTCATTTGTGTTGTTTTTTATTTTATTTTAACCTTTAAATATTGACTATTTTTGTCAATAAATATGTAATTTTACAACTGACAATATAGGAAAACTTTTGAAGTGAATTTTTACAATATTGCATAAAAAATCAAATACTATATGATATTTTTAAACGCTTTTTTTTCAACTGGAAGAGTCATTTTTATTATCTTTTTTGTGATTGCTTTCTCAGCAGTATTGGTATGGAGTTATAAAAAAGATACTAAAAACCACGAACGATATTATAAAAATGCTGGAAAAAAAGTAGCCATTTATGGAGCTATTATCATTACCATTTTTGTAGCGTTGAGAATTTTATTTGGAAATTAAATAGAAATTCGCATTTTCCTCTAATTTCCGAGTCTTTTTCGAGTCTTTTCCGAGGCAAATACTTTCTTTGTGTGTAAATAAAAAAAAACTACATCCAACAAAAATTAAAATAAACTGATGCCACTTAGAGGTATATTGCTTGGCAAAAAAACAAACATTCCAAAAGAGGTTCCTGCCATTTCTAATATCCAAAAGCTGTCCTCTTATATCTAAAATTGCTACTAAAATATCTATGGAATAAATAAAGTCGGTCTTTGATTCTTTTCTATAGTAATTGAAAACAAAAATTGTCAACAAAAATCCGAAAAAATCTTTCATCAAAACAAGGTAAATTGTTGCAAAATTGCAATGGCAATTACAAGTAACTCTTCTATCTCTCTTTGGTGTTTTCAAACAATAGATGCTTTGCTAAATATAAAACTCTTCCGAACAAATCAGTATGTACAAGTAGAACATACAAAGGAACATTTTCTAATCTATACCTGAACATTCCTTGCAATCTTCAATATTTTGAGGTAAGTAGATTTACAAAAATACTAACTGTCAAAAAAGAGGACGAAAACAAAAAAGAACTCTATTAACACGATTGAAAATGGTATTAACTTGATGTAAATCAACTTTTAAAACCAAATTTATGAGCATGAGTGATGAAATTTAAAACAGGTTGTTGTATGATCATTGACCATGCCAACTGCTTGCATAAACGCATATATAACTGTTGATCCTACAAATTTGAAGCCTCGTTTTTTTAAAGTTTTAGAAATTGCATCCGAAATTTCGGTAGTTGCTGGAACTTCATTTCGTTGATGAAAACAATTTACAATAGGTTTCCCATCAACAAAACGCCAAATAAAATTAGAAAATGACCCAAATTCTTTTTGAATTTCCATAAATAATTGGGAATTTGTAATGGCACTTTGAATTTTTAATCGGTTTCTAATAATACCTTCATTTTGCAATAATTCTTGGTATTTTTTATCTGAATAATTAGCAATTTTTTGATAATCAAAATTGTCAAATTCGTTTCTAAAATTCTCTCTTTTGTTCAAAATTGTCAACCAATTCAACCCTGCTTGAAAAGTTTCTAGCAATAAAAACTCGAACAAAACGGCATCATCATACACAGGTTCTCCCCATTCATAATCATGATATTCTTGATACGGTTTACTATCTGTCACCCAAAAACATCGATTTTTCATTGCTAATTAATTTTAATTGGTTTGATGAAAGTTTGTCTTTCATTAACGTATTCAAAGGTATTGTTTCCAAAAAAACCTGCTTCCTCTAGCATAATTCTGATGTCCTTATTCCATTCTTTGATGGCAACTGTCGTATTTAATTCAATGGCATATACCGTGTTTTTATGTAAAGGATATTCTCCATTAAAAGGCACGCCATTTTGAGAATCCCACATGCCAATGGTAGTTCCTGCACTATGTCCAAAAGTCCCTAAAGGATGAGTGTAAATTGAAGGTCTTAATCCTTCTTTTTTTCCTTGAACCAAAGAAATTGCTAAAATTTCATCCCCAGTTTTTCCAATTTTCATGTTTGATGTTAAGATATCTTGCACACGATTTCCATCAGCAAAAGCAGCTTTCAAAAACGCTGGAACTTCATTTTCATCTGACTTTAAAACATAAGCATGCTGCTGACAATCAGTATTTAAACCTATATAAGTAATTCCAAAATCGCAATGCAACAAATCACCTTCTTGAATGATTTCTTCTTCTTTTTGTTTTGAAAAAGATTCAATATGTGATTTTAATGGGTCATATTTTCTTTGGACATCAATGGTGGGGTGAAACCAAGTCTCTAAACCCAAATCTGTCACTTTTTGACGTAAAAACCAAACCACATCTTCAGTAGTTGTGATTCCGGGTTTGATGACTTTTTCAGAAAAACCTTCATCAATAATATCATGTGTGATTTTTACCAATTTTTTGTAAAGAGCCATCTCTTTTTCAGTTCTGGTCTCTATCCAAGTTATTGCTAAATTTTCTGCAGACACAATTTTTGAGTGATATTCTACCGGTAAATTTTCTAAAAACTCCTCATAATCTGTTTTTACCAAACCATCAGCCAACGCAAAATGTTTTGAAAAATTCAGTCCGATTTTAGTCGGATTTTTCTTTTTGATAATGGCTTTCAAAGCTTCCCATTGATTGGGTTGTTGTTCTTTATTCCAAGCAGATTGAATACTTTTTCCAATATCATATCTAGCAACAGCTAATCTTTCGAGGGTATTTTTTTCTTCATTTCTATAAAAAACAATGATGGTTCTTCTGCGCGCATTCAACCAGGTTGCAGGTAAGAATGTTTTTAAAACGGGATCTTCATTGTACTCTCTTGAAATCAACAACCACATGTCAATATCTGCATCATCCATTAAGGTTGGTAATAAATTTGATAAACGATCTTCTAAAAGTTCGTTTTTTAGAATAGCTCTATCTTTTTCAGATAAAATATCATAATTTAATTGATTTTCAGTGTTTTGTTGACAACAAAAACATAGAAAAAAAAGGCCTAAAAGAAGGTAATTTTTAAACATCATCTATTTTTTATGATTTAAAAATACTGTTAAACGAATTGAAAACCTATCAAATCCAAAATATTTTTTGCAAATTTACCAATGTGAAATACTTTAAATGATGAAAATTTTTAAATCAATTATTTTTCTATTGCTAATTACACTTGTTTTATGGGCTTGCAGTTCTGTGCCTATTTCAAAAAAAAATATTGAAAATGAAGAACCTGTTGTGATTGCCAATGATAGTTTAGAGTATGAAATAATCATTATAGATCCTGGATTTAACTACTTTTTAAATGCAGTTGCACAGCCTGTTGGTTATTATTCAAAAGATTATATGGAAAATCGGAATATTGCTTGGGTGACAACTTGGAATTTGAGAGCGCAAAATCCTTTTCAGTACAATCCTAATACTTACGAAAACACCATTGATTATCAATCAAATATTGATTACGGCTATGAGGTAAATTATAAATTATTTAATTATTTTTTATTTGCACAACAAAAATATCGAATGAATTTGGGTGGAGGATTTAACAATACCCGAATTAATTAGTTCTCTTTTGGTATTGGATAAAACTGTAATCAAACTTATTTTTTTCATCAGCCTTAAAATTTTCTCTTGAAATTTCTTCCCAAATTTTTAAATCAATTTCCGGAAAAAAAACATCTGCATCAAATTCATCGTGTACTAGAGTAATATCTAAAGCATCAACCAAATTATTTTCTAACGCTTTTCTATAAATTTGCTCTCCACCAACTATACAAATAACCTCTTCATTTTTAGCGATTTGAATAGCATTTTCTAGACTTGAAGCCGTCAAACAACCTTCTTGAAAATATTCAGGATTTCTACTTACAATAATTGTAGTTCTATTTGGTAATGGTTTTCCAATAGATTCGTAAGTTTTTCTTCCCATAATCATATGGTGACCTGTAGTAAGCTGTCTAAAACGCTTTAAATCAGCAGGTAAATGCCAAATCAAATCATTATTTTTACCTAAAGCATTGTTTTTACCAATGGCTGCAATGAGTGTTATCATTAGTTAATTGATGGTTTTAATCTCTGTAAACTTTATTTGTAGTGGTATTGAAAATTCAATTGCAACGTCTTGGCCATTTTTTTGAGCCCCTTTTTTGATGCTCAATTTTTCAAGCACTTTTTCTAAAGCTTCTTTTTGAACATTAGTAAATTCTGATAAATTATTTATTTTTATGCTTCCATCAAGAGTAGTTTTTAGATGCAATACATAAGAAGGATCTTCTTTAAAATAAATCAATGATTTTGATCCAATATTAGTGATAAAAAACTGTTGCAACTTTGCTTGAAATAATAGCGTACTATTTTTTTTACTTTTTGGAATTTCGAATTGATCAAAAATAGGAAACTCATCAAGTTCTGATAAATGAGACGATTTAATGCTTTCTTGTGAAAAAATAAAATTGGTAAGCATTAAAAAAAAAAAAAAAAAAACTCTTTTCATATTTCAAAAATAAGGAAAAATGAGGAGAATAGGTAATTATATATTATATTAAAAAAAAA